>Ga0209737_10000131_pt1 | contig 66199 bp, 58 predicted proteins | sample TergutCu122P3_FD_187284 | JGI IMG/M metagenome (GOLD analysis project Ga0209737, IMG submission 187284) | Cubitermes ugandensis P3 segment gut microbial communities from Kakamega Forest, Kenya - Cu122 P3 (SPAdes) (version 2) | ecosystem: Host-associated > Arthropoda: Insects > Digestive system... | reverse complement strand
CAATAATTTGCCCCCCCCCCCCCGTAGTTAGTGCTCACTTACCTACTATAACTCACCCAACCGTATCTTCTTCTGCCGCTCGGCATTTTCTCTCTCCCTTCCGTCGCTTTCTTCCCGCCTTTGTCGCCGCGCTGATGCTGGGTCTGCTGGCGCCGCTCACGGCAAACGCGGCTCCGGTCAACGTTCCTCTTTCCACACTTGATATTCCGCCGCAAAACGGTTCTCTGAGCAATGGCGTGAATTGGTCGGTGGTGACCGATCCCGGTCCGCAGAGGAATGGCCCCACTGGTTGGGTTGCCGGAGCCGACGCGGCGGTTGGTTTTTACAAATGGAACCCTGTAGACGGCGACCAGATATGGACGTTCTCCGTTCCAGTCAATCTGTCGTTCTCCTTCACCAATTTTCAGGGCGGCCCGGACTGGGGCTCTGCGCCCTTCTTCAGTACAGAAGGCGTGGTGTTGCCCGCTGGAACGGTCTGCGACGTGTCGGCTTTGGATCCGGCGCTGGATTTCATCTTCGATTCAACAGGTGCTGACATGCGTCTGGTAAATCCCACCGGCTTGCCAACACTGTGGCACTACGGGCCGACCCAAAATAATTATGGTAGCGATGCCGCAAATGCAATCATCCCCTGCACGCTCAATAACGTCACTGAGTTGAGGCTCAACGGGGAAGGCTTTAGCCCAACTTACACGCGTGGTCTGCACAGCCTCACGGTCAACCCTGTCGCCAGCCCGTTCAACATCAATACGGCCTCGGTGCCCGTGCTGAATCCGGTAAGCCTGGCGCTGCTGGCGTTGGCGTTGGGCGGAATGGCAGGTTGGCGCAGGCGTCAAATCTCGTAGGGTGGATAAGCCGCGCAGCGGCACCATCCACCGTGTAGCCTGGACAAGCGAAGCGCAGTCCGGGAAGAAAAACCTTTAAACCACGAAAAAGCCACGAAACCCCTTCCCCCGTACGCGGAGGAAGGGGTTTCGTTCCTTCGCGGCTTCGCGTGAGAACAAACAGGGCGCGATAAATCGCGCCCCTACACTCTGATACCTGACCTCTGATCCCTGATCACGGATGCGCCAACTGTTGCGCCCGCGGTATCAATTGCTGGTATATGGCGTCGGGTATCAGCGTTTCCCAGTGCCCCGTCCATTTCGCCGCGCCGATCACGCCGCCGACCAGGACGGCGAGCAGCAGGGTCAGCATCGCGCCCGACAGGGTTCGCCGACGCCAGCGACGACGAACACCCTGAACATCGCCGTTGGCGGCGATTTCTTTGGCCGGTCGCAATGAAAACTGCAACGCGTCCTGCGCCGGACACTCGGCCACGCAGGACAAGCAGGCGGTGCATTCGGCGGAACAAATCTGCATTTTTTTATCGACCGGCAACTGCGCCGGACAGACTTTCGCGCATTTGGCGCAATCGATGCACGCTTCGGCGTCGCGCCGGACTTTATACGGCGACAGCAGCGACAGCAAGCCCACCAGCGCACCATACGGGCACAGGTAACGGCACCACAGGTTTTTGATAAAGATACTGCTGATCATCAACACGATGATGGTGATCAGCGCCGTGGCGCCGATGAACCGAAAGAAGTTCAGCATTTTCACATCGGCGATCAGCCCGTACGGCGACACCATGAACGCTTCAATCGCGTCCGCCGACATGGTGACCACCACATACAAAAACACCGCCATCAGAAGGTATTTGAGCGAGCGCAGCGGCAGATCAAGCCAACGCGGCGGCAGGAAGGCGCGCCCGAAAACCCGCTGCCCGAAGCGCCACAACGCTTCCGACAAGGTGCCGATCGGACACAGCCAGGAACAGAACGTTTTTTTGAGCAACAGGCTGACCAGAAAAAACGCCACCAGCAAAAACATCGCCGCCGGATGGATCGGCGGGATTTCGAAAGTCATCAAGGTGTATTTGAGGTTCATCAATCCGGCGATCGGCAGCCAGCCGCCGACACCGTCCGGTCGCGCCACCTGGAGCGTCGCGCCGCCGGTTTCGTAATAACGCACCCAGAGATAGAACTGAACGCATAAATAGACGTTCAGCAAAACGAACGCCAGTTGCGTCGCGTGTCGCCAGGTTTTGACGTTGCGGCGGTCAAACCAGGACATGCGACCGCCCGTCATCCCCGGACGACGGATCAGGATTTTCTTGGCGCGTTTTGCCGCCGCCTCATCATCGTCGTGACGTGCCGCCTCCGGGTTGGTCGCCGCCAACTTCACTTCGTTTTGCGCCTCTGCCATTTTCGTTCCCCTGAATAGATGGATCATGCCGCCGCGCACTATACCACAGAATGCGTATTTTTAATGTTTTTTCTGGTGGCGCGTGGGTTGTGGTGGGCGCAACAAACCGCGGCGGATCGGGCTTACCCGAAGGCGCGACGCAGCGAAGAAGAAAGCCCCCTTTTGAAAGGGGGTGTCGGCGAAGCCGACGGGGGTTTGTCGTGCGTCGTAGCCTGAACAAGCGAAGCGCAGTCCGGGAAACAGGTATCAGGGCGCAGGGGGCGCGATTTATCGCGCCCTGTTTGAGGACTCTGCGACTTCGTTTCGCTACGCGCAGAATGACGCAATTATTTACCGCGTCGCCACAAAGTCAAACCCCCGCCCGCCTTCGGCGGGCACCCCCTTTAAAAAGGGGGCTTGTTTTTCCCCTTCTCCCTGTCTTTCCCGCGAAAGCGGGAATCCAGTACATGGTAAGAGGGGGAGAGAGGGTGAAAGGAAAGGAGCCTCTTTTCAATGATGACAAACATGCCTTTCGTCAGACGCAAACCCGTCGCCGCGCGCCACGAACTTCCCGCGCGCTTCGAGAAAGTCGATCAATTCGCCCGCCGTCATGTCGTCGCTCGAGCAGGTGTGAAAACGCACGTCGTTTCCGAATTTCTGGTGAATCTCTGCGATTAAACTCTCGCGCGTCCAGGTTTTGCCCGACGCAATCATCATGTTCAATACTTCATGGCCGTGTACCGATTCCATCTGTTTCTTTTCCTTTCGTGTTTTTTCTGAGCAAGGGCGGGTTTGAATCCCGCCCCTTGCCCGCAGAATGAAGAGAGGGAAAACAAACCCCCGCCCGCCTTAGGCGGGCACCCCCTTTCAAAAGGGGGCTTTTTTTCTTCGTGTCTTTCGTGCTTTTCGTGGTTATAAAAAACCGATAGCTGACTACTTGCTGCACGTCGGCCCGAGGTATTTCTGCCGTATGGTCGTCCGAACGGTTTGTTTCTGACCACCTTCGTTTACGGTCGTTGTCACGTCCGTCACGACTTCTCCGTCGCTGATTCTTCTCACCGAGCCTTTCATTTCCCCTTCACCCTTGCAACTCACTTCATAGGAGACCAGATCTTTCTTGTTTTCGGTGATTTTAACTTTGCATTCCGGCGGATGATCTGTGCCCACGGGACCTTTTTTGGCTTGTTCAGGGGTAATGCACACCTTCGTTTTTGGCAACTCCATGCCTGCGGGAAGGCCGGTCATTTTCGTTTCCACTTCCCATTCACCTGGCTTGATGTCGAAAGCGAATGCGGGCGCTGCGACAAAACCAGATAAAAAAAGCACCGCCATCCATCGTTGAACGCTCATGTTCCTGACTCCTCAGAATAGATAATAAGACGGCTCCAAAAAGGCGGAGCCGGTTTGCGCGCTCATGGTATTCCATGTGATGGCGGGGTGTCAATCAGGGGGCAGAAGTCAGATGTCAGATGTCAGGTATCAGAAAAGCATCATCTCACGCGAAGGCGCGAAGGAACGACGCCCCCTCCCCTTCAAGGGGAGGGTTGGGGTGGGGATGGGGTTGTCAGGAATCAGCGGTCATGTATCAGAAATGCGTCTTTGCGCCTTCGCGTGCGAATTATTCTTTGCTTTCTTTGCGGTTAATCGTGTTTTTGATTCCCTGTTGGCTACGCTTGCTTTTACCCCTCTCCCCCGACCCCTCTCCCGCAAGGGGAGAGGGGAGATTCGTTCCTTCGCGGCTTCGCGTGAGAAAACTTTTCTGGATTGCTTCGCTTCGCTCGCAATGACGCCACCTGCGCGCCATGCTTTTCTTTGCGTTCTTTGCGGTGAAATGGTTTTTCTGATCCCTGATCCCTGACCTCTGATATCTGACCTCTGATATCTGACCCCTGCCCCCTGCTCACCGCAATTTTTCCAGTATCCCGTCCAGTGTATCGAGGTTGGTGTAATGGATGATCAGTTTGCCCGTGCCTTTTTTGCCGCATTCGATGCGCACGTTGGCGCCGAGGTGTTCCGACAATTCGGTTTCGAGCCGCGCGAGGTCGGCGTCGTGCGTCACGGTTTTTTTCTTAACCGGCGGATGCTGCATCGTGTGCACCAGGCGCTCGGCCTCACGCACGCTCATTCCTTTTTCGGCGATGCGCGACGCCGCGAGGGCTTGTTGCCCATTCGGCAGCGCCAGCAACGCCCGCGCATGTCCCATCTCCAACGTACCGTTGTTCAAATGCGTTTGCACCGGCTCCGACAGTTGCAACAATCGCAGCAGGTTGGTCACGGCGCTACGCGAACGGCCAACGGCTTTGGCGGCATCTTCGTGGGTCAACGAAAATTCACCGATCAGGCGTTGCAAGCCCTGCGCTTCCTCGAGCGGGTTCAGGTTTTCGCGTTGGATGTTTTCGATCAGCGCCCAGGCCAGCGCGGTCTGGTCGGGAATGGTTTTGACCAGCACGGGCACTTCTTTCAATCCGGCGCGTTGCGCAGCGCGCCAACGCCGCTCGCCGGCAATGATTTCATAGCGGCTGTCACTGCGGTTTTCACCAACGGCGCGCACCAGAATCGGTTGTACCAATCCCTGTTCTCGAATGGACTCGGCCAGTTCATTGAGTGACGCTTCGTCCATCCGCGTGCGCGGCTGGTATTTGCCCGGCTGCAATCGCGTGATCGCCACGGTTTGCAATTCCGACACGGCGATGTTTTCCGCTTCGTCCCCCGACGGGATCAGCGAATCGAGGCCGCGGCCTAGTCCTTTGGGTCGTATCATTTATACCTCTTGTTGATTTTGGGCGGGAACCCCATCTCCACCGCCCTCTCCCCCAACCCCCTCTGGCTCTGGATTCCCGCTTTCGCGGGAATGACGGGGAGAGGGGAGGTTTTCCTGTGCCGCCGCTTCCTGCCGCCGCAGCATTTCTCCGGCCAGCGCCAGATACGCTTGCGCGCCCTTCGACGATGGGTCGAGTTTGAGCGCTGGCACGCCATGCGACGGCGCTTCCGCCAGCCGCACATTCCGCGGCACGATCGTCCGATAAAGTTTGTCGCCGAAATGGCGCTTCAGTTCCGCCGCGACGTTCTGCGACAACGTATTGCGCGGGTCGTACATGGTGCGCAACAAGCCTTCGATTTCCAGCTTCGGGTTGAGGTGCGCGCGCACTTTTTTCAGCGTTTGAATCAGGTCGGACAAGCCTTCCAGCGCGTAGTACTCGCACTGCATCGGAATCAACACCGAATCGGCGGCACAAAGACCGTTCAGCGTCAACAACGACAACGACGGCGGGCAATCAAGCAAAATAAAGTCATATTCTTCGGCGACTTCCGAAATCGCCGTTTTCATCTGCGACAACGCGTCGGTCAGCGCGTCTTTCAGCCGCGTTTCGCGGTCGGGCAATTCCACCAGTTCGACTTCCGCGCCGGCCAGTTCACGGTTGGCGGGAACGATGTCGAAGCCGCTGGTCGGCGAAGCTTTTCTAACCTCCACGATGCCTTTTTCGCCGAGCAGCACCTGGTACACCGTGTCGTCCATTTGCCGCTTGTCGAGCCCGGCGCCGGTGGTCGCGTTGCCCTGCGGGTCGAGGTCGATCAGCAGCACCCGCTGCTTCATCGCGTGCAAACTCGCCGCAAGGTTCACCGCCGTCGTGGTTTTACCGACGCCCCCTTTCTGGTTGGCGATTGCGATGATGCGGGGAAACTCATTAGCCATGCACGCGCTCCAACAAAATCAAATGACGACGGGCGTCGAGACCGGGCACCGTCAACGCCTCGACCGCGCGGACGGCGATGTCCGCCGGCAACGCCGCGATCTCCGCTTCCGGCACCGCTCCTTTCATCGCCGCCCAAACCCCGTGCGGCGTCAAAAGATGACGGCAGCCCGTCATGAAGGTGGCAAGGTCGGAAAACGCGCGGGAAACAGCGAGATCATAACGCATCGGCGGAACGAGCGCCTCCACCCGCAGCGATTCAACCCGCGCGGTCAGCGCCTGCGCGTTGGGAAGCCGCAACTCGGCGATGGCCTGCGCGACAAACGCCGTTTTTTTCTGCACCGCGTCCACCATCGTCACCTGCCAGCCTGGCCGCGCCATCGCCAGCATCAGCCCGGGAATGCCGCCGCCGGAACCGACATCGAGCAACCGCGCCGTCGGTTGGTTCGCCAACACCGGCGTCAACACCCGGTCGAGCGCCGGAAGAATCGCCAGCGCGTCGAGTACATGGTGCGTCAACATCTGCGCCGGCTCACGGATCGCCGTCAGATTGTACGTCCGGTTCCATTTTTGCAACAGCGCGAGGTAAGCGCCCACTTTTTCCGCGATCCCGTCCGGCAACGACGCCCCCAGCGCGTCAAGCTGTTGGTTCAGCGAAAGGGGTGGAGAAGGAGATTGGGCAGACATGAGCGCTCCGAAAACCGGCGCATTGTAGCATTTTTGTTTTATGCCAAAAGACTGGTTCGTGCAACTATTTTCTCCCTTGTCTGCGCTCCAAGATGCGCTGCGCCATCGCGCGAACGATGTGGTCTTCCTCGTGCCGGTTTGCTTCTTCGTGCGTCTTGAAGCGGTACACCCCTTTGGGAATATACGCAGCGCGAGACAAGTGCGCGATGGATTCATTGAACCGCGCACCTTCGGCAAGAAGCTCGCCGCTTGCGCGTTCCGACATTTGCTGCGTTACACGACGACCGACAACTTTCATATCCCCGCCTCTTTCTGATGCCATACGGCCAGCACCATGACGCTTTTAGCAGCATCAATGCGATAACGCACCACATAACCGCTGTCCCCGAAGTCGATCAACCATTCCCGGATCTGTTCTGGCATGTTCTCAATGGGGCGACCGATGTCTGCTTGCTCCTTGAGCATTTGAGCGCCTTGCCTGATCGCCGTCACCGCCCGTTGGGCAGCGTCTGGATTCTTCCGCGCCAAAAAGCGATACAGGCGCTGCACATCGCGCAGCGCCACAGGAGACCATCTCACCGATGGCATGGCGGCGGTTCCACGTCTTGCCCTTCGGCGAGCTTGGCAAGCCAGCGATCCGCCTCTTCTCCGGTCACATGCAGCCCGGTCTCCTGATATTCCTGCCAGGCGGCCAGCGTCGCCAGCCGAAACGCCTCGCGTTTTTCTTCGCGCTCGACATATTGCTGGATGGCCTCGCGCATGACCCAATGCGTAGAACGCTGCCGGGCTTCGGCCAGATTTCTTATGCGGTCGCGTATTCCGTCGTCCAGCTTCACGGAGACGGTTTTGGCTGTGGCGGTGAGCATATCGTGTCCATTGGATAACAATAGGTGTTACCTGATACTACCACAATTTGTTGACCGGCTCCCGATGCGCGTGAGCACCCCTCACCGGAGCACGACAAGCCATCGCAACGCGCTCTTTTCTTGCGCTACTCTTCCTTTACTTGCCTGCTGTGCTTGCCTTTGTACTTCGGCGCCTTGCGAAACAGTGCATGATATTCTTTGCGCGGGAGAACGGTCAGCGAACCCGGACCTCGGTAAAGCGTCAAAACCTTTTCGGTTCCAAGACCTGTGAAAACCCGGTTGTCCGGGCGCGCATGAACCCAAAACGTTTTTTTGGCATCGGTCATTGCCTCCCAGCGCTGTTCCTTGTCGTTTTCTTCGCTTATCGAAAAAACAACGCGCACCTCTTTTCCCAGCCACAACGGCAAACGGCTTGAGATTGGAAGAAGCAAAAACGCGACCGCGCCGCCAAAAAGAAGCGCGGGAACAAGCATCAAGGCTCTTTTCCTGATGCTTCGCAAGTACCGATAAACCACGATGGCCGCGCCCAAACCGGCCATCCAGCAAAGCGTTCCGACAATGGAGTCACCCAGCAGCAATGGCTGGCCAATAAGCAACATGGCGTAAGCGATCAACGCCATCCATAATGCTGCATACGTGATGTACTTTACTTCTTTGCCTAAATTGACGCTCATCGCCAATGCCGGAATTTTTTCTTTTTCTTCTTCGCTAAGGGTTTCAACAGAACCGACAAACCGTTTGACGGCAGCCTCCAAAGACAAAGAATGTCCAACACCAACATACCTTGCTCTTTTGTTGCCCCCAACCGTTAAAAAATAATGGTTCCCGGAGTGATGTGTAAAAACGAGTTTCCGAAACACCGTTTCGCCGGTCCACCCCCGGATCCATGTGATGGTTGTTGCGCGTATCTGAGAAAAATCGCTCCACTCACAATAGCGCGGCAAGCGAATGAACCAGAAACCCTTGCAAGTTATGCCTTTTCGATCAAGGGTAATGCTGAGACGCTGTTGATAAAAGGAAAGCACCAACAGCAAAGGCCCTGAAACAAAGAGAAAAAAGATAATAGAGCGAAACGCTTCATTCACTTGAAAACTCGCGTGATCAATGACGGCTTGAGCTATCAACGCGATCAATAAAAAGATTGTTCCGCAAACGAATCCTGTTTTTATCTCTTTTGGAGCATAAACAAAGCGATATTCAGTACGAGTCGGCTGAAAGCCCTCCGTTTCTGTTTCCCATGCCTTCTGCGGATTTTCCATGATGTTTTTTTGTGTTCTCTGCGTTCTTTGCGGTTAACTTTCTGAATCCTGATTCCTGACCTCTGATCCCTGACTCCTGACCTCTGATCCCTGACTCCTGACCTCTGATCCCTGACCCCGCAACCGCTTCAGATGCACCAGCAACAACGAAATGGCCGCCGGCGTGACGCCGGAAATCCGCGATGCCTGGCCGACGGTTTCCGGTTTGTGGGCGTTGAGTTTCTGGCAGACCTCGCTCGACAGCCCGCGCACGTCGCGGTAATCCAGATCGGCGGGAAGGCGCGCGTCTTCCTGCGCTTTGGCGCGGCGGATTTCTTCCTGCTGCCGCACGATGTAGCCCTCGTATTTGAGGCTGATTTCGACTTGTTCGGCAACGTCGGCGGGAACGAGCGTGCTATTGTTTGTTGCTCCCCTCTCCCCGTGAGAGAGAGGGGAGTAAGCTGAAACCCCTTCCTCACCCCAACCCTCTCCTTGAAGGGAAGGGCTTCTACCGTCGCGCTCTTCCGCCCCGCCCCCTTTTGAAAGGGGGTGTCCGTCGGAGACGGACGGGGGTTTGTCGGAACGCTCTCTCCCGCAGGAGAGGGTAAGACGATCAAACCAGGACATCAGCGCCGCATGGGTGATGCCCGGGCGCCGTAACAGGTCAGCAAGCACATACTCTCTTTCCAACGCTTGTCCAAAGAGGTTCTCCGTCTCGATCCTGGCAACGGTCTTGGGGTTGACCCAGGTCGATTTGAGCCGTTCGAGCTCCGCCGCCACCGCATCGCGCTTGCGGGAAAACGCTGTCCAGCGCGCGTCACCGACAACGCCGAGTTTCCGCCCCTGCTCCGTCAGCCGCATATCGGCGTTGTCCTCGCGCAGTTGCAGTCGGTATTCGGCGCGCGAGGTAAACATCCGGTACGGCTCGGTGACGCCACGGGTAATCAGGTCATCCACCATCACGCCCAGGTAGCCTTCATCGCGCGACGGACACCAGCCGTCTTTGCCGCGCACTTTACGGGCGGCGTTGATCCCCGCCAGCAGACCGAGCGCCGCCGCTTCTTCGTAGCCGGTCGTCCCGTTGATCTGGCCGGCCAGGAAAAGCCCCGGCAACGCTTTGAGTTCCAGGGTTTTCTTCAGCGCCCGCGGATCGACGTAATCGTATTCGATCGCATAACCCGGACGAAGGATGTGCGCCCGTTCGCAACCTTTGATCGAGCGCACCAGCGCCCACTGGACATCGAAAGGCAGCGAGGTGGAAATCCCGTTCGGATAGATTTCGTGGGTGTGCAACCCTTCCGGCTCCAGAAAAATCTGGTGCGCTTCGCGCTGCGAAAAGCGAACGACCTTATCCTCGATCGACGGGCAGTAACGCGGCCCGGTACTGGTGATCACGCCCGAATAAAGCGGCGAGCGATCCAGCCCGCCGCGGATGATTTCGTGAGTGTTGGCGTTGGTGTAGGTGATCCAGCACGGAAGTTGCGGCGGGTGCATCGCCGGATTGCCGAGAAATGAGAAAACCGGCGTCGGCGTGTCGCCTGGTTGTTCCTGAAGGATTGAAAAATCAATGGTTCTGGCGTCAAGCCGAGGCGGCGTTCCGGTTTTGAGCCGTCCGACCGGCAATTCCAGTTCCCGCAACCTTTCGGCCAACGGTTTGGCGGCGGGATCCCCTGCCCTGCCCGCTTCATAATGCGAAAGGCCGACGTGCGCCAACCCGGCGAGGAAAGTGCCGGTTGTCAGCACCACCGTGTCTGCCTCGAAAACGACCCCCACTTGCGTCACGACGCCGCGAACCTCACCGTTTTCAACGACTAGATCATCCACCGCCTGCGCGAACAGCCGCAGATTCGGTTGATTCTCCAGCTTTTTCCGTATAGCGTTGCGGTACAGAACACGATCCATTTGCGCCCGCGTTGCTCTTACCGCCGGGCCTTTGCTGGCATTCAACAGCCGAAACTGGATTCCCGCCTCGTCCGTCACCAGGGCCATCGCGCCATCGAGCGCATCGACTTCCTTGACCAGATGCCCTTTACCGATCCCGCCAATCGACGGATTGCACGACATTTGTCCCAGCGTTTCGAGATTGTGTGTCAATAAAAGCGTTTTTGCGCCCATACGCGCCGCTGCCAGCGCCGCTTCCGTGCCCGCATGTCCGCCACCCACAACAATCACTTCAAAACGTTCGGGATACTTCATTTTCCACTCAACGATGAATACTGTTTCACGTGAAACACTTTCCAACACTTTGTTTCACGTGAAACATATTAAATTATATTATAATAAACAATATGATAATAGTTTTTATTTATCACAAATCACCTCGCCTTTTTCCCTGATCACCGCTCAGGAAGCACCCTCTTTTTTATACACCAACCCCTTATTCTATAGAAAGAAACCTTCCTTTAGCCTAAAAACCTCAGTTGGGCGTGCTCGCCAGTGCTGCGTCCGCCGTGTCAGGGTCTGCTAACACTCTTTCCGCGAATCGCGTTGCGTACCCGAGGGGAAGGGAGCCTTGCCCCGCCCCTCATCGTTACGCTCCTTGCATGGGCGGTAGGCCCATGCTGCGTCGCGTGCCTCGATGGGCGGGCCCAATCTACCCTTCGCGATTGTGGAAAGAGTGTTAGCAGACCCCTGGCGCGACGACGACGCGGGCTGCCATCCCGCGAGGAAGAGCAACGCAGCAGCATCGGAAAGAAAAAAGTGGGCGGACGCAGTGCTGGAGAGCATGTAGCGTACTCTCCCAAGAGGTGAAGGGTGGGAAAAAAGCCTCTTTGCAGTTTTTCATCATTTTATAAGCGGTCAACTGAGGTTTTCAGGTTTAAATAAACGTCTGTCCAATCAAAATCAAACAAGCAATGAAGTATAATTTGTGGATGACTTGCTTTCTGCTCGCAAAGCAGAAAGTATCCTGAAACCGCTCACACCGGATCATCGGGTTATCCACAGTGTTTAAACGGTTTAACGTGTTGTTTTTCAAGAAGATATAGGGTTATTCCTGAAAAACGGCCTCCTTATTATCTATTACTATTTTTATCAATGAAACTAGATAAGATTGCAAGAGACGAACTTCTGAAACCACTCTCGTCGGTTTCAGGGATTGTCGAGCGTAAACACACACTGCCTATCTTGTCCAACGTATTGCTCGAGCAAAAAGAGCAGCGCTTGTGGATGACGGCGATGGACATGGAGTTGCAGATCTCGGCGTACTGTGAAGTGCCGGAGGCCTCCGCGCAGGCCATTACAGTGTCGGCGCGCAAACTTCAGGATCTTCTTCGCGCCTTGCCGGACGATGTCGATGTTTCGTTGGAAACGCAGGGCAGCAAGATGCTGGTCAGAGCGGGACGCTCACGTTTTCATTTGCAAACCTTACCGGCAGCCGATTATCCGAGGTTGACGCTCGGTGAAACGCAACAGGCCAGCATCACCTTGCCGAAAAAAGTATTGAAGTCGTTGTTGCGCCAGGTTGAATTTGCAATGGCGCAACAGGACATCCGTTATTACTTGAACGGGATGCTTTGGGTCATTGATCAGAGCGCGGTTCAACTGGTGGCGACGGACGGCCACCGTCTGGCTTGGGCGAGCCTGCCGGTGAGCGGTGTTTTCACGCGTCAGGAAGTGATTCTCCCGCGCAAAACCGTGATGGAGTTGGGAAAACTGCTGGCCGATGATGAATCGCCGGTCACGCTGGATATTTTGTCGAACCAGGTGCGGTTCCATTTCGGTTCGACCGAAATCATTTCCAAAGTGATCGACGGAAAATTCCCGGACTACAATCGGGTCATCCCTGTCGGCTATACCCGGCATGTCGAAGTTTCCCGTGCGGTGTTTCTGGCGGCGTTGCAACGCGCAGCGATTTTATCGAACGAAAAAGTGCGCGGAGTCCATTTCAATCTTGTCAAAGACGAAATCAAAATTATTTGCAGCAACAACGAACAGGAAGAAGCCGAAGAACAACTCGACGTGCAGTACAGTGGAGAAGAATTGAGCATCGGTTTCAACATCACCTATCTTCTCGATATGTTGCAACGGCTGACCAGCGAAAAAGTGATGTTGTCGTTCGGCAATTCCGGCGACAGCGCGTTGCTGACGGTTCCCGGGCAGCACGATTACAAATACGTTGTGATGCCGATGCGCCTTTAAAAAGAAAGGTGACAAAAAAAGCGCCTGCCGACTTACGAATCTTCGTCGCAGGCGCAATGGTTTTAATGAAGTTATCAGAAAGAAGTAATAAAAGATGAATGTACCTCCAAAGCCGGCAAAAGATTACGACTCAAACAGTATTCGAGTATTGAAAGGATTGGAGGCGGTTCGCAAGCGTCCGGGAATGTACATTGGCGACACGTCCGATGGCACCGGCTTGCACCACATGGTGTTTGAAGTGCTCGACAACGCGATCGACGAAGCGTTGGCCGGTTACTGCGACGACATCAAAGTCATCATTCACAGCGACAATTCCGTTTCAGTGATCGACAACGGTCGCGGTATTCCGACCGACATCAAGGAAGACGACGAAGAAAAACGGTCGGCGGCGGAAATCGTGATGACCGAATTGCACGCCGGCGGAAAATTCGATCAGAACAGTTATAAAGTTTCCGGTGGTTTGCACGGCGTCGGCGTTTCAGTGGTCAATGCGTTGTCCGATTGGTTGCGCTTGCGTATCTGGCGCGATGAAAAAATACACCATCTCGAATTCAGACGCGGTGTGGCCGTCGCGCCCTTGTCGGTGTCTGGGAAAACGGAACGACGCGGTACCGAAGTTCATTTCATGGCGTCGCCGGAAACCTTCGGCAACATCGAATACCATTACGACATTCTCGCGCGGCGCTTGCGGGAACTTTCTTTTTTGAACAACGGTGTCAAAATCGAGTTGGTGGATGAACGCGATGGCAAGCATGAAAATTTCGCGTTTTCCGGCGGTGTGCAGGGTTTCGTCAATTACATGAACCGCGCCAAGACCGTGCTGCATCCTCATACGTTTTTCGCCGTCGGCGAAAAAGACGGGATCACCGTGGAAGTGGCGATGCAGTGGAACGATTCTTACGGCGAGAGTGTTTTGTGTTTCACTAACAACATTCCGCAGCGGGACGGCGGCACGCATTTGACCGGACTGCGGCAGGCGATGACGCGGACGTTGAATAATTACATCGAGAAAGAAGAAATTTCCAAAAAAGCGAAAGTGGAAACCACTGGCGACGACATGCGCGAAGGGCTGACGTGCGTACTGTCGATCAAAGTGCCGGAGCCGAAATTTTCGTCGCAGACCAAAGATAAACTGGTGTCCTCGGAAGTGCAGCCGGTGGTTCAGGAAATCGTTGCCGACAAGCTGGCGGACTTCTTGCTCGAATACCCCAACGACGCCAAAACGATTTGCACCAAGATCGTCGAGGCGGCGCGCGCCCGCGAAGCGGCACGTAAAGCGCGGGAACTGACGCGGCGCAAAGGCGTGCTCGACAACATGGGGCTTCCCGGAAAACTCGCCGATTGTCAGGAACGTGATCCGGCGATGTGTGAACTGTACCTCGTCGAGGGCGATTCCGCGGGCGGGTCGGCCAAGCAGGGACGCGACCGCAAATTCCAGGCGATCTTGCCGTTGCGCGGAAAAATTTTGAACGTCGAGCGCGCCCGCTTCGACAAAATCATCAGTACGCAGGAAATCGTCACGCTGATCACGGCGTTGGGCACCGGCTTCGGCAAGGACGAATACAACCCGGACAAGCTGCGTTACCACCGCGTGATCATCATGACCGACGCCGACGTTGACGGCTCGCACATCCGCACATTGTTGTTGACGTTTTTCTACCGGCAAATGCCGGAACTGGTCGAGCGCGGCCACATTTACATCGCGCAGCCGCCGCTGTTCAAAGTCAAACAGGGGCGCGAGGAGATGTACCTGAAAGACGAACACGAGCTTCGGCAACACCTGTTGAAAAACGCACTGAAAAACACCGAATTCGTGCCGGCGCGAAACCTTCCCGCGTTCAGCGAAGATGCGTTGACTGATCTGGCGCGCAATTACCTGATGGCGGAAACGGTGATCGAGCGGTCATCGCGGCTGGTCGATGAAACCGTGTTGCGCACGATGCTCGAAGGTGTGCAGGTCGATCTCGGCAACGAGGAGACCGCAAACGCCAGCGCGCAGCGATTGCGCGACAAAATCGGCAGCGAGATCGTCATCACGGCGCAATACGAAGCGGACGACGATGCCTGGCAGTTGATGATCGAACGGACGCAACACGGCGCGCTGAACACCTCGGTATTGACGCGGGAGTTTTTGGAGCGTACCGACAGCGCGGTGATCACGCACGTTTCAAAAACGCTGGAAGGATTGATCGGCGAAGGCGCCTACGTCAAGCGCGGCGAAAAACAGAAAACGATTCGCGCGTTCGGCGAAGCGATGACCTGGTTGCTCGAAGAAGCGCGCGCGTCGGCCAGCATCCAGCGATACAAAGGTCTCGGCGAAATGAACCCCGAGCAACTGTGGGAAACGACGATGGATCCCAAAGTGCGGCGTTTGCTGCGCGTTCAAATCGAAGACGCCGTCGGCGCGGACGAAGTGTTTGCAACGCTGATGGGCGAGAGCGTCGAACCGCGACGAGCGTTCATCGAAGTCAACGCGCTGGGTGTGCGCAACCTCGATGTTTGAATCAGGGATCAGAGGTCAGAGGTCAGGGCGTAGGGTGGATAAGCGAAGCGCAATCCACCATCCGGGGCGCGATTTATCGCGCCCTGTTTGTTCTCACGCAGAGGCGCGGAGAGCGGAAAATGCCGGAGCGCGGGCGTCCCGCCCGCAATTTACCTCACGCGAAGCCGCGAAGGCGCGAAGGCGCGGAGAAAAATGTTCCCCTCTCCCGCGTGCGGGAGAGGGGTGGGGGAGAGGGCGTAGGGGCGGCAATCTGCCGCCCGTAACGCACGTCCCGGACTGCGCCGCTGCCCGGCTTGTCCAGCAAGCTACACGGTGGATTGCGCCGCTATGCGGCTTATCCACCCTACGTTCTGATTCCTGACACCCACCTTAACCCGCCTCTTGAAGGGGAGGGAACAAAGCGACACAACGCGAAAGAGTGCGCAACCCAACAGAAACCGCGCTAATACACCAGCGACAACCGGTAGCCGGTGGCGGGAAATTCGGAGCGCAACAACAAACGCAGAACCTGATCGCGGGCGGGGGGTGCGCCGACATCGATGTCGGCAGCGCGAACCAGATACGCCTCCGGCGCGAAAAGACGGCGCGTCAGCAATCGGCCTTGCGCATCGTTCAATTCGAGAGACAAGCGCGGATAAGCGACAGGCTTGTTGCTGCGGTTGCGCAGCGTGATGGTCAACAGAAGCTGTTGCGCATCGTTGGGGATGGACTGCAAATCAGACGCCTCGATCGTCAGCGCATCGAGATTTTGCAACGGTTTGATTTCACAGTTGAGCCAGCGACAGCCGAGCGCAATCGTCGGCGTCAGCTTCGGATACGCGCTGGCCAGCTCATCGTGCAGAAAAAAGACGGCTTGCGCGGCCAGCAAAGCGGTCAAGACCGGCAGCGACACCAGATAAAACAGCGGGCGACACCAGAACGGCAAATGCAGCCGTTGCCAGATCGTCGGCTTCTTGGCGGGGTCGAGCACCAGCGTCAGCGGCGACGGCTTTTCCTTGCGCAGATTGCGCTGCCGTCGTTCCTCCGTCGTTTCCGCGATCGCCAGCGCGATTTCCTCTTTGGTGGGTGGGCCTTTCCTTCTGGGCGGGGTCGTGCTTGCCGGTGCGCTGGCAGGGCCTTGCGGTTTTTCACCGGCGGCTTCCGCGATCGCCAGCGCGACCTCCTCTTTGGTGGGTGGGCCTTTCCTTCTGGGTGGAGTCGTGCTCGCCGGAGCGCTGGTGGGATCTGGCGGTTTTTCACCGGCGGCTTCCGCGATCGCCAACGCGATTTCCTCTTTGGTGGGCGGGCCCTTCCTTCTGGGCGGGGTCGTGCTTGCCGGAGCGTCAGCGGGCGCTTCAGAAACCGGCGGCGGCGACGGTTTTTCTTCTTTCGTTTCCTCGGGAGCGGGCGGCGCAGAGAAATCGTCTCCCGACGACGAAACAGAATCGCGCAACGTCATCGTTTCGCGTTGCACAGGCTCCATGCCGGGGCCGGGAACGCGCTCCCCCGCGAAATCCACCAGCGCCGCAAACGCATTGAACACCGTTCGGCAATGACCACAGCGCGCCCGCCCGTCGCGCAGCGCCAACTGCTGCGACGTGATGCGGAACGTCGTGTGGCACTGCGGGCAACGGGTGTAATGAAAAGTGATGGGCACGGCAGAAAGCGAATATCCGAAAAGTGGGAAAGGCCGAGCGGATCATTATATTCCGTCTTTTTGTCATAGACGCATTCCTGCGATGAGCGCGCAGAAAGAAAGAAGCGGCGGTCGTTGTCAGGGGTCAGATGTCAGAAGTCAGATGTCAGATGTCAGAAGTCAGAGGTCAGGGATCAGGGATCAGAAAAAACATTTCACCGCAATGACGGCTTTTTATATTCACGCGAAGCCACGAAGAAACGACAAGCCCCCTTTTCAAAGGGGGTGTCGGCGGAGCCGACGGGGGTTTGCTGGGCGCCCGCCAAAGGCGAGCGGGGGTTTGTCCAAGCGCGACAGATAGAAATTCGCTCTCGCAACCCGTAATTATCCCGCATCAACGAAAAACGATGGTCTTGTTGGCGTGCACCAGCGCCCTGTCTTCAAGGTGATAACGTAGCCCCCGCGCCAGCACTGCCTTCTCGATGTCCTTGCCGTAGTGCACCAGATCTTCGGGGCGGTCGGAATGATCCACCCGCACCACATCCTGCTCGATGATCGGCCCCTGATCCAGATCGGCGGTAACGTAATGGCAGGTAGCGCCGATCAATTTTACCCCCCGCAAAAAAGCCTGATGATAGGGCTTGGCGCCGACAAAACTGGGGAGAAAACTGTGGTGAATGTTGATGATCTGCCCCGGGAAACGCTCGCACATCTCGCTGGAAAGAATCTGCATATAGCGCGCCAGCACCATCACGTCGCCCCCGACCCCCGCAAAAATCGACATGATCTGCCCGTAAGCCGCCGCCTTGTTCTCCGGGGTGATCGGCACATAATGAAAAGGAATGCCATGCCATTCCACCAAGCCGCGAAAAGTCTCATGGTTGGAAATTACGCAGGGAATCTCGATATCCAGATCCTTCGATTGCCAGCGCCCGAGCAGGTCGTAAAGACAATGTTCCTGTTTGGAAACCAGAATCACCACCCGTTTTTTCTTCGCGCTGTCGGTGATCTTCCAGTTCATGCCAAAGCGTTCGGCGATGGGGAGGAATTTCTGGCGGAAGGTTTCGATATCGAAGGGTAATGAGTCGGCGAGAACTTCCTCGCGCATAAAAAACTGTCCCGCATCCTCGTCGGAATGATGATTGGCTTCGGAGATCCAGCCGCCATGTCCGGCAATGAAGCCGCTGACCGCGGCAACAATGCCCACCTGATCGGGACAGGAAAGAGTAAGAGTATAGCGACGCGATGAGCTCATGTAATGATTCTCCATAATGCGGTTTGCGGCCAGACAGAAGCCGCCATGATAAGCCGAAGTTCGCCAAATAAAAAATGCGCAAGGGGCTTGCTCACTCCGCCGTTTATCCCAGAGTTCCCATGAGCGCGCAGGTTGGACAAGCCGCAAAGCGGCGCAGTCCAACAACCAACCCTCCAATCAGCGGCGCTTCGCGCCTTCGGGTGAACAGGGATCAGAGGTCAGGAATCAGAAAAAACATTTCACCGCAAAGAACACAAAGAAACGCATAGAGCGCAAAGAAAAAACCGGCGTCATTGCGAGCGAAGCGAAGCAATCCAGAAAATGTGCGCAACAAAAAAATCGCTGGATTGCTTCGCTTTCCGCCTCGCCTCGCTCGCGGCTAAAGGCTCGCAATGACGGCTTTTTATATTCACGCGAAACCGCTAAGAAACGGCAAGCCCCTGCCTTGCCCCCTTTTCCGCGCTCCCAATGGTGGATTGCGCCGCTTCGCGGCTTATCCACCCTACGCGCTTCGCTTCGCGGCGATGCGTGAGGTGATGCCCTTCTGATCCCTGATCCCTGACCTCTGATACCTGTTTTCCAACACCACCACCATGCCGACACCTGTTTCCCCAAAAAGTTCTTGCTTTTTACATCGGGCAACGTTAGATTGTGGCGATCTGACGCCATCGTCGCACCCATCCGAATCCGCTTTTTCATCATGGCCCCGAGCAAAACCGTTTTTCCGGCATGCGCCGAAACCCATCGCGGGGTTGGCACGATTCTTGCTCACTCACTCACTCACTCACTCGTTCCATCTTAAAGACAGCGCGCGTTCCGAAAGGAACGCGCGTTATTTTTCAAGCCCTGTTTTCCATCGGAAGGCAGGGCTTTTTCGTTTTCTGTTGTTTTTTTCTTCCCGCAAACTTTTCCAAAAGGAGTTTTTCATGAAACGGTTTTTCCTTCCTGCGTTGACCGGCGCGCTGGCGCTCACGCTCTCTGTTCCGGTGCTGGCCGAAGACGTCACTTATCCCCCAGGCGCCTTGCAAAACATCACCTGTGTGGCTGCTTGGAACAACGTCCTCACACCTGACGGTAGCGGCAACTTCAAAAGCAACGCCGTGAGCGGCGGCAATGCAACGACGCCGACCAACACCGTCACGCTCAACAGCGGCGCGGCGACGAATCCTAACCATGTTTCGGGCGCGATCAATTGTCTGGATGACGAATCTGTGAATTTCAACCGCGTGTCCATCACCGGTAGCGAGGCTTTTAATGTTTTCGGCGCGTATCACTTGCTGAACTCGAACGACGCCGCCAGCGTCAACAACAACCAGGTAACCGTCAGCGGCGGCACGGTGTCGAACGTTTACGGCGGAATGGCTCATAACAACGGCGCTGGCAACGCCACCGCCAACGGTAACACCGTGACCATCACCGGCGGCACGATCAACGGAACCGTTTTGGGCGGGCTAGCTGACAGCAACTCCGGCGCCGCCGAAGCCAGCAACAACACCGTGGTGATCGTCGCCAATCTACCGGCTTCGACCTTCGGGGTAACCGCCTCCCTCTTCGGCGGTGATGCCCGCGGCGTCACCGCCGTCTCTACCGGCAACACCTTGCAAATGGCGTCCGCCGGTTTGACCGTTTACGAACTGGACAGTTTTCAGAACTTTCGGTTTACCTTGCCCGCGAGCTTGAGCGGCGGCGGCACGGTGCTGACCACGACCGATTATGCGCGCATCAGCACGAATTCGACCGTGAGCGTGACGGCTGCTTCGGGGTTGACCGTGAGCACGGGCGATGTGTTTACCTTGATCGGCTGCGGAGCGGGTTGCGATTTCAGCGGAACCCTGGCGGCAGCGTCGCAGAACGGAACGCTCAATGGCTACAGATACACCCTTTCGGTGACCGGTGACGGAAGCCTGATCATGACGATAGGCGCTCCGCTCGCGGCACAGACAGCGACTTCCGTGCCGGTGATGCATCCGGCGATGCTGGTGCTGCTCGCGTTGGCGCTGGGCGGATTGGCGGCGAGGCGTAGGGTGTAAAGCGTAGGTTGGTGGTGAGCGAAGCGAACCCCAACAATCGAACTCGTAATTCGTAGGGGCGGGTTTCAAACCCGCCCTTTTTGTTCGCCCTCTCCCCCACCCCTCTCCCGCAAGCGGGAGAGGGGAGATTCGTTCCTTCGCGGCTCCGCGTTATCTCACGCGAAGGCGCGGAGAACGCGGAGAAAAATGGAGCGCGGGCGTCCCGCCCGCATCCCCCCATCCCCGCCTTATGGCACTGGATTCCCGCCCCCCGCTTTCGCGGGGGCAGGCCCCGCGGGAATGACGGGGGGAAGGGGCGCTATCGGCGCGTCTTGCCCGTAGGGGCGCGATTTATCGCGCCCTGTTTTTTTGGATTCTGCGACGCCGCTTCGCGTCGCGCAGAATGACAGAGACGATTCCCGGCACACTTGCTGTTCCTCCGCGTCTCCGCGTGAGAATAGGCGCGATAAATCGCGCCCCTACGTTCTGATCCCTGACCGTTGATTCCTGATTCCTGATCCCCGGATGGCGCTTCGCTTATCCGGGCTACGCGCTTCGCGGCTTCGCGCCTTCGCGTGAGATTTTTTCGTGCTTTTCGTATCTTTCGTGTCTTTTCGTGGTTAAAAAAGGTTTTCTTTGCGTTAACTTTTCTGGATGGCTTCGCTGATCTCCAGCCATTCGGTTTCCAGCGTTTCAATCTGTTTGCCGATTTCGCGCTGTCGCGCCAGCGTGGTGGTCAGGCGCGCTTTGGCGTCGTCGAGGTAGGCGTCCGGTGACGCCAGCCAGTGTTCCAGCGCGGTGCGTTCGGCGCTGAGGGTTTCCAGGGTTTTTTCGATGTCGTTTTGGCGTTTGACGAACGGGGCGCGTCGCTGCCGCGCTTCGGCGTCGAGGCGTTTCTGGGTTTTGCGGTCGGGCGTGGTGGAAGGGGCGGTCTCAGCGACGTCGGTCGTTTCTTCGCGCGCGTCTTCGCGTAAATGATCGAGCACGAAGCGGCGGTAATCGTCGAGGTCGCCGTCGAACGGCGAGATCGCACCTTGATGGACGAGCCAGAATTCGTCAACGGTCGCCGACAGCAAATGCCGATCATGCGCAACGACGATCAGCGCGCCGTTGTACGCTTGCAGCGCTTCGGTCAAGGCTTCGCGCATGTCGATGTCGAGGTGGTTGGTCGGCTCGTCGAGGATCAGGAGTTGCGGGCGCGCGTAAACGATCAGCGCCAGCGCCAGCCGCGCGCGCTCGCCGCCGGAAAACGAGGCGATGGTTTGCGTCGTTTGTTCGCCGTGAAAAGCGAAGCCGCCCAGGAAATCGCGCAGGTTTTGTTCGCGCGCGTCGGGGGCGAGACGTTGCAGGTGCAGCAACGCCGACGCTTGCGGATCGAGGGTGTCCAACTGGTGCTGCGCGAAGTAACCGATGCGCAGATCGCGCGCGGTGTGCCGCGAGCCGCGCAGCAAGGGCAGACGTCCGGTCATGGATTTGATCAGTGTCGATTTTCCCGCGCCGTTGGGGCCGAGAAGCCCCAAACGGGTGTCGGAGAGAATGCCGCATTCGACGCTCGGCAGCACCGGCGCATCGGCGCGGTAGCCGAGGTCGGCGTTTTCCAGCCGCAGCAGTTGGCGCGCGCGCGAATCGCTCGGCGGGAAGCTGAACGAGAAGGGGCTGTCCACATGCGCCGCCGAAATGCGCGTCATCTTTTCCAGTTGGCGCAACCGGCTTTGCGCTTGTTTCGCTTTGGTGGCTTTGGCGCGGAAACGGTCGATGAAACTTTGCAGATGCGCGACGGTGCGCTGTTGTTTTTCAAAGGTCGCCTGTTGGTTGGCGAGCGCGGCGGCGCGTTCCTGCTCGAATTGCGCGTAATTGCCGCTGTAGGTTTTCAGCGTGCGTTGATCGAAATGAACGATGGTGTCAACGATGCTGTCGAGAAAATCGCGGTCGTGGGTAATCAGCAGCAGGGTTCCGGGATAACGGCGCAACCAGTCCTCAAGCCACAGCACGGCATCGAGGTCGAGGTGGTTGGTCGGTTCGTCGAGCAGCAGAATATCGCTGCGACACATCAACGCCTGCGCCAGATTCAGCCGCATCCGCCAGCCGCCGGAAAAGGTGTTGACCGGATCGTGGTGTTGCGCGTGGCTAAAACCCAAACCGGCCAGCAGTTCGGCGGCGCGCGCGCGGGCGCGGTAGCCGTCAATCGCTTCGAAGCGATGGTGCCATTCGGCAAGCGCGTGCCCGTCGTCGTGATGGTGCTGCGCGGCCTCTTGCAAACGGGCGATGGCGGCTTCGACGGTGCGCAGTTCGCGGTCGCCATCGAGCACATAATCGAGCGCCGACGCGGCAACGTTCGGCGTTTCCTGCGCAACATGCGCGATCACCGCCTGCTTCGGCAGCAGCACATCGCCGCACTCCGGCGACAACACGCCGCGCAACAGCGCGAACAAACTCGTCTTGCCGCAACCGTTGGCGCCGATGATGCCGGCTTTGTGGCGGTCGTGAATCATCAGGCTCACGTCGTCGAGCAGGATTTGCGCACCGCGCGCCAGCGTCAGGCGGTTCAGGCGGATCATGGTTTTGCTCCCCGCTCTTCTTGCGGGAGAGGGGTTGGGGGAGAGGGGGTTTTTCGTGCGGCAACGGGAGGCAGGTTGCCTCCCCTACGGGCAAAAGGTACCGATAGAGACGTAGGGGCGGCAATCTGCCGCCCGTAACGCTGCAAACCCCCGCCCGCCGAAGGCGGGCACCCTCTTTGAAAAGGGGGCAGGTCGGGGGCTTTTCCACTTCGCGCCTTCGCGGCTTCGCGTGAGAGGATGCTTTTTTGATGCCTGACAGCCCACTCTCCCGCCCCTTCGGGGCACCCTCTCCCGCAAGCGGGAGAGGGGAGAGAGAAATCGTAATCGACGATGAGCGGCGCGTGATCGGAAAAACGCTGTTCCTTGTAAATCGACGTCGTTCGCGCTGTCGCGGCGATGCCCGGCGTGGCGAACTGGTAATCGAGCCGCCACCCGACATTCTTCGCCCAGGCTTGCCCGCGGTTTGACCACCAGGTGTATTGCTCGGGGCGCGGATCGAGCGCGCGGAACACATCGACAAGGCCGGTTTCCGCGAACATCCGGTCGAGCCAGGCGCGCTCTTCGGGCAGAAAGCCGGAGTTTTTCTGGTTCGACTTCCAGTTTTTGAGGTCGATTTCCTTGTGCGCGATGTTCACGTCGCCGCAGACGATCAGCTCGCGCCCTTCTTTCGCCGACGTAGCGATGAGCGCGTGCAGATGCGGCAAAAAGCGGTCGAGAAAACGGTATTTGGCCTGTTGCCGATCGTCGCCGCTGGAGCCGGACGGAACATAGACGCTGACCACCGTGAGGCCGTCGAAATCGGCTTGCAGGTAACGCCCCTCGGCGTCGAATTCGGGATCGCCGAAGCCGACGCGCGGCGTGAACGGCGCGGCGGCGATCAGCCCGACGCCGCTGTAGCCCTTTTTCTGCGCGGGAAGAAACGCCGCGTGTTTTCCGTCAAGCGACGCCAGCGTCGCGGGAATGTCGGCGAGGTCAGCCCTCAACTCCTGAAGGCACAAGACATCCCAGGGCGAACCCTGAGCAAGCCAGTCGGACAAGCCCTTGCGCTCCGCCGAGCGGATGCCGTTTAGATTGAGTGAAATGATGCGCATAGTGAAGAAACCGTTTTGCAGGCGACAGGATACAGGAAAGCCGCGGCCTCGTATGCCGGACGACACACTTCGCAAGGGTTTGTACGAAAATGACGCGAAAAGATGGACGTTTTGCGGACGATGGCACAGAATGTGCGTGTGTCTTGTTAAAACGGTTTTTCCCGAGCGCGTTTCGGCGAACGCGGTGGTCTGTGTACCGCGGAAATGCAAAAGTTGCCGGTTTGCGACAGCGAGGGCAGGGGAAACCGCAAGAGAAACAGCCAGGGAATTTGACGGTACAAACAAAGGGAGTTTTACCGGAGCCGAAATGATGGGGATGAAAATAAAGAAAACAGCGGGAGCGATTTTCCTGGCGCTGGCCTTTTCGGTGGGCGTCGGCATGGCTGCGGCGCAACAAACGCCGTCCAGCGGCAAGACCTACAAATGGGTTGACGAAAAAGGCGTCGTTCACTACAGCGACAAAGCGCCACTGGAAGCCGTCAACCGCGAGCAGTCGATTCTCGACCGGCAAGCGCGGCAAGTGCGGAAAATCGAGGCGTCTGCGCCGGAGAGCCAGCGCAAGATCAATGAAGAAGAAGCCGAGAAAAAACGCCTTGAGCAAGTGCAGAAAGACATCGCCGAGCGCAAGGATCGGGCGCTGGTGTTTTCATACCTGAAAGAAGAAGACATCGATCTTGCCCGTGACCGCGCCCTCTCTGCGCTGGACGCGCGGATCGAGGCGACGAAAGTGATGCTGTCCCAGCAGCAGACCAGACACAAAAGTCTGCTGGAGCGGCGGGAAGCCGGCGGCGCGTTGCCGGAAGGCGAACTGGAGAAGCTGGAAGGCGAAATCACGAACCGCAACGCTTCCATCGACCGCGACCTCCGCGAAAAAGAAACGATTTACGCCAAATACGAGCGCGACAAACAACGCTGGCGCGAACTGAAAGAAGCCGAACGCGCGCGAATCGAAGCGGAGAGGCAGGCGGAGAAAAAGTAGCGGGTAGCCCGGATTTAACCGCAAAGAAACCTCTTTAACCACGAAAAACACGAAAGACACGAAAGCAGTCATTCTGCGCGGAGTGAAGCGGGATCGCAGAATCCATAAAAAGCACCTCACGCGAAGGCGCGAAGCCGCGAAGGAGCGATCCCCTCTCCCGCTTGCGGGAGAGTGGTGGGGGAGAGGGCAAAAAAACCCTCCCTTCAAGGGAAGGGTTGAGGTTATGTGGATTCTGCGTCCTGCGACTTCGCGCAGGATGACACGCTACGCGCCGCGCAGAATGGCGCTTTTCTGATTTCTGGCTTCTGTTCTCTGACCTCTGATCCCTGACGTACAATACGCTTTTCCGGCGAGCGGCCATGCACCTTCACATCCTCGGTATCTGCGGCACATTCATGGGCGGCATCGCGGCGCTGGCGCAGCAGCAGGGGCACCGCGTCACCGGCTGCGATGCGCAAACCTATCCGCCGATGTCAACGCAGCTAGAAGCGCTGGGCATCACGTTAACGTCCGGTTATGAAGCCGAACAACTCGACACCGTTGCCCGCGACGCCGACATTTTCGTGATCGGCAACGCGCTGTCGCGCGGCAATCCGCTCGTCGAAGCGATCCTCGAACGCAACCTGCCCTACACCTCCGGCCCGCAATGGCTGGCCGAACATGTGCTGCGCACGACAACGCCGCAGGGCGCGCGGCATGTGCTTGCCGTTGCCGGCACGCACGGCAAAACCACCACCGCGTCGATGCTGGCCTGGATTCTCGACTGCGCCGGTCTTCGCCCCGGCTTTCTGATCGGCGGCGTGCCCGCCGGATTTCACGTGTCGGCGCGCTTGACCGACAGCCCGTTCTTCGTGATCGAGGCCGACGAATACGACACCGCCTTCTTCGACAAGCGCTCGAAATTCGTTCACTACCGACCGCGCACCGCGATTCTCAACAACCTCGAATTCGACCACGCCGACATCTTCGCCGATCTTGCCGCCATCGAAACGCAGTTTCACCATCTGGTGCGCACCGTGCCGCCGAACGGGCGACTGATCGTCAACGCCGACAGTGAAGCCTTGCAGCGCGTTCTGGCGCGCGGCGCCTGGAGCGGCGTTGAACACTTCGGGCGCGGCGAAGTGATGGCGTCGCCGGAGTGGCGGCTTGTCACCCTCTCCCCTGACCCCTCTCCCGCGGAAAGCGGGAGAGGGGAAGCATTTCCCTCCTCTCTCTCTACCCCTCTCCCACAGCAAACCCCCGTCGGCTTCGCCGACACCCTCCCCGATCAAAATCACTTCGGGGACAGGCTCTTTGAAAAGGGGGCACAGATCATCACCCCCGACAATACACACAAAACACTGTCGCTGCCGCAGCCCGGCACGATGAACGCGATGAACGCGCTTGCCGCAATCGCCGCCGCGCACCATGTCGGCGTCGGTATCGACGAAGCGCTCGCCGCGCTGGCGCGTTTCCCGGGCGTTGCGCGGCGACTGGAAAAGCGCGGTCAGGTTCACGGCGTCACGGTTTACGACGACTTCGCGCACCACCCGACCGCGATCGCCGCCACGCTGGATGCCTTGCGCAAGTTACTCGGCAACGCCCGGATTCTTGCCGTCCTCGAACCGCGCTCGAACACGATGAAACTCGGCGCCATGAAAGAAGCGTTGCCCGACAGCCTGCGTGACGCCGACGCCGTTTATTGCTACGCCGCCAACCTCGGCTGGGACGCCGCCGCCGCGCTGGCGCCGCTGGGCAAAAAAGCGCGCACCTTCGATGCGCTCCCGGCGCTGCTCGACGCGCTCACCGCCGACGCGCGAACGGGCGATCACATCCTGATCATGAGCAACGGCGGTTTTGGCGGCATACACCAAAAGCTGCTGGACTCCCTTTCGTCGCGCGGAGAAAAACGGAGCGCGGGCCAAATTGCCTACTTTTAGCCCGCATTTTTGCCTCATGCGAAGGCGCGAAGCCGCGAAGGAACGAAACGCCCTCCCCTTCAAGGGGAGGGTTGGGGTGGGGGGATGCGGGCGGGACGCCCGCGCTCCATTATTCTCCGCGTGAGGTCATTCCCGGACGGCGCTTCGCTTGTCCGGGCTACACGGTGGATTGCGCCGCTTCGTGCCTTCGCGTGAGAACGACCCGTCGCGGTTCGCTGCGCTCACCGGCGACCTACGCGCCACACGTTTTCGCGGGAATGACGGGGGGAAGGGACGTTTGCATGCCGCGAGAAAAGGAATCGGTTAGAATCCGAAACACATAAGTCTTTTTACCTTGCCATGACCGCGCTGCTGGAGTTTTCTTTTCGTCGCTGGAGCGCCTGGGCGCCCGCGATGACGGATGCCGAGGATTGGCAGGCTTGGGCGCGCGAGGGAAAACCGCTTGGCGCTGGCGAGGAAACGGCGCCGGTGAAGGCGATGCCGCCGCTGTTGCGCCGTCGGGCGCATGCGCTGGGGCGCGCCGCGCTGGAGGTGTTGTATGCGCCGACGCTGGCGTATGCCGATCAACCGATGGTTTTTTGCAGTCGCCACGGCGAGGTCAGCCGTTCGCTGGCGATTCAGCAGGCGCTGGCGGCGGAAGGGCGGGTCTCGCCGCAGGAATTCAGCATGTCGGTGCACAATGCCGTTCCCGGCCTTTTCCTGATCGCGCGGCAAAGTCGTGCGCCGGTCGTTGCGCTGGCCTCGGAAAACCGGCTGGCGCTGTCCGGAATGACCGAGGCGCTGACGCAGCTTGCCGATGGCGCGTCTTCCGTGATTCTGGTGTTTTGCGATGCGTCGTTGCCGGCGCTGTTCGGTTCGTTCATCAATAACGAGCCGACGTGTTTTGCCTTCGCGCTCGAAATGACCGCGGGCAAGGATTACCGCCTCGCTTATAATGAAACGCCCAACGAAGCCGCGCAGGCAAGCGAAGCGTCGGCGTTGCCTGCGGATTCGCTGCTCTCCTTGTTGCGCTTTGTCCTCGATGAATCGCAGCATACGTTGCCGTTGACCGCTGCGGCAGACTGGCGGTTGCTGCGTGCGCCCATGCAGCAGGGGGCGTTGCAAGGCCTGACGCCGGAGACCAGCCATGCCTGAGCGCTTGCTGTCGATGGCGTCATCGGCGAACGCTGACGGCGGACGGCGTTTTTCGCCGGAGCGGTGCTGGCGCATTGTGGCGACCGGCTTCTGTTTTGCGGTGTTCGGTTTCGGTGGCCTGGTGGTGCTCTGTCTGGTCTTTCCGTTGTTGCGGTTGCTGGTCTGGCGGCGCGCGCTTCGCCAAACACTGGCGCGCGATGTGGTGACCTTGAGTTTTTGGCTTTTCTGCAAGTTGATGACCAGGGTCGGCGTCATCAGTTATGAAGTGCGCGGTCGTGAAAAACTGCGGCGACGCGGTCTGTTGGTCGTCGCCAACCATCCGTCACTGATCGACGTGGTGATGCTGGTTTCGCTGTTGCGCCAACCCGATTGCGTGGTCAAGGCGTCTGCCTGGCGCAATCCATTCATGCTCGGCCCCGTCGCGCTGTGCGGGTTCATCCGCAATCAGGACGGCTCGCAACTGATCGACGACTGCATCGCGTCGGTGCGTCGCGGCAGCAACCTGATTGTTTTTCCGGAAGGCACGCGCACGCGCGTAGAAGCCTTGCTTCAGCGGCAGGTCAATCCGTTGCAGCGCGGCGCGGCCAACATCGCGGTGCGCGGGCAGTTGCCGCTGACGCCGGTCGTGATCACCGTGACCGAACCGATGCTGACCAAACAACAATCCTGGTATCAGGCGCCACAACGACGCTCGCACTTTGTGCTGACCGTGTATGATGATCTGGATCCGGCGCGCTGGGGCGGCGCTTCGCCGACGCTGGCGTCGCGCGCATTGACGGAACACCTTACCGATTTTTTTAACAGGGAGTTGAAATGTCTGACCTGATTGATGAAATTAAAACACTGATTATCGAAACGCTGAATCTGGAAGATGTCACGGTGGCCGACATTGACACGGACGCGCCGTTGTTCGGCGAAGGGCTTGGCCTCGATTCGATCGACGCGCTGGAGCTTGGCGTCGCGCTGCACAAACGCTACGGCCTGACGCTGTCGGCGGAAGCGGAGGAGGCGAAGGAACACTTTGCGTCGGTTCGTCGGCTTGCGGAGTTTGTCACAGAGCATCGCAGCCGCTGATATTTTGGGAAAATGAAATGCCTTCAACAATGTCCAAAGAAGAAATTCTCGGCTGGATGCGCAATGTTTTGCAGGAGCAGTTTGAAATTCCTGCGGAGCGCGTAACGCCGGAGGCGCTCCTGTATCAAGACCTCGACATCGACAGCATCGATGCGGTCGATCTGCTGATCAAACTGAAACAGTTGACGGGCAGGCCGATCTCACCCGAGGTGTTCAAGCAGGTGCGCACTGTCGGCGATGTGGTGGATGCGGTTCATGCGCATTTGCAAGAAAGCTGACGGTCGGCGCATGGTGGAGCGTTGCTGATGCCGACGTTCGTCGTTCCGCTGATCGGGATCGCCCTGCCGCTGTTTTTCTGGCTGTGTTATTGGCAGGAATGGCCGTTCTGGCTGGGCGGTTTTCTGCTGCTGCCGCTGGCCTGGCGGCGGCACGGCATCGGCGGCTTGCTCGGCTGGCTGGGGCCGTGCGCGGCGCTGCTCGGGGTGGCGGCGTTGTTGCTGCGTTCTTCGGTGTCGCTGCTTTATTATCCGGTGCTGGTCAACGCGGTGTTTCTGCTGGCGTTCACGATCAGCCTCTTTCAATCGCAAACGCTGATCGAACGATTGGCGCGTCGTCTCGATCCCGACCTGCCGCCGGAAGGCGTTCGCTACACACGCAAAGTGACGCTCGCCTGGTGCGTGTTCTTTGTCGTCAACGGCGGCATCGCCTGGTGGACGACGACGCAATCCATGATTGTCTGGACGTTTTATAACGGCCTGATCGCCTATGTGGCGATGGGCGTGATGTTCGGCGGCGAATGGTTGATCCGTCGGCGCGTGATGCGTCGCCTTTCTCCAACGGTGTCCCATGAGTGATGTATCACAAGCGTTGTTGCCGCCGCCGTTGTTGTCGGCGTCGCCGAACGGCATCGCTTTTTATCGAAAGACCGCGCCGATAACGTATGCGGCGTTTCGCGCGGATATCGTCGCCGCGCGTCGGGCGTTGGCAACACTCGACGCGCCGGAGATTGTGCTGCACGACGCCGATGCGTATGCGTTCATTGTCTGGCTGCTCGCGTGCTGGCAGAACGGCCAAACCGCATTGCTGGCGGCGGAAGATTTGCCGGCGACGCGCGCCTTTCTTCCGCTTCCCTGGGTGGGGCATTGCGAAAGCAGCGTGTTGCGGGATTGGAGCGACAGCGCAGGCGATGTGGGTGTGCGTCTTGATTCTGCTCCGCTGTTCGACCGTCCCGGTTTGGTGCTTTTCACGTCCGGCTCCAGCGGCGCGCCCAACCGCATTTTCAAAACGCCGACGCAGTTGTGCCGTGAAGCGATCATGTTGCAACAACAGTTCGGCAACGCTTTGCCGCCTGACACCTGTTTCGTCGGCTCTGTGCCGCATCAGCACATGTTCGGATTGCCGTTCCGGCTGATGTGGCCGTTGTGGGCGGGCTATCCGATCATCAGCGAACCCTTCCGTTATCCGGAAGAACTGGGGCGGCTGGGCGTCGGCCCGCATGTGCTGATCAGCAGTCCGCCGACGCTGAAACGCTTGGCGCAACTGGAAACGTTTTCATCGTCGGCGACTTTTCTGGCGACGTTTTCAGCCGGCAGTCCGTTGCACGACGAGGTTGCCGCCGCGTGCGAATCGCGACTGGCGACACGCATCGTTGAAATTTACGGCAGCACCGAAACAGCCAGTGTGATGTATCGCTTTGCGCCGGGCGGTGTCTGGTGCGAACAACCGGGCGTCACGCTGGCGCTCGATGAACGCGGTTGCCTCAAGCTGCGCTCGCCGCTTCTGCCCGACGATGACTGGTTCCAGACGCAGGATACGGCGGTGCGCGGCGACAACGGTTGGCGTTTGACGGGTCGCGCCGACCGCGTTGCCAAGATTGAAGGAAGCCGCGTGGCGCTCGATGCGATTGAGACGGCGCTGTTGGCGCTGCCCGAAGTGACCGAGGCGCGCGCGGCGCCGCTGTACCGGGAGCGCGATGAAATCGTCGCGGCGGTGGTGCTGAGCGACAGCGGTCGTGCGCAACTGCAAACGCTCGGCAAAACCCGTTTCGACCGCTGGATGCGACAACGTTTGTCGGCATCGCTGGATCGTATTGCGTTGCCGCGTCGCTGGCGTTATTTGTCGTCGTTGCCTTACAACGCGATGGGCAAAGTCACGACTGCCGACATCGTGCGTTTGTTCGACCGTCAGGCGTTGCCGCCGTTCACGGTCACGGCGCGGCGGACGCACGAAACCGCGAATGAGGAAGAAACGACGCTGACGCTGGCGCTGCGCGATTGTGCGCAAGTGTTCGATGGGCATTTTCCGGAACTTCCGATTTTGCCCGGTGTCGCTCAAATCGATTGGGCGTTACGGTTGGCGCAACGGCACTTTCTCATTGAGGGGCGCTTCTCCGGTCTTCGCCAACTCCGGTTTCAGCGCATCCTGAGCCCTGACGACGACGTGTCGCTGACACTTCGTTTTTCTCCCGAGAAAAAAGAGGTGCGCTTTGTCTATGCCTCGGCGCAAGGTGTGCATTCGCAGGGACGCGCGTTGTTTGCCCATCCGGCGCACACACCGGACGACAAGGCATGAAACCCGTTGCGCCGCTGGTTGCCATTGTGCCGGTCTATAACCACGCCGCCACCGTTGGCGCCGTGGTACACGCTTTGCACGCGCTGGCGCTGCCGGTGATTTTGATCGACGACGGTTCCGACGCCGAATGCGCGGCGGCACTCGATGCGCTGGCGGCGGAACAGGCGTCGACAACATTGCTGCGGTTGCCAATCAACGGCGGCAAGGGCACGGCAGTCATCGCCGGTTTGCGCGAAGCGCACGCGAGAGGCTACAGCCACGCTTTGCAACTGGACGCCGACGGCCAGCACGATGCTGCGGCGTTGCCTGCGTTTCTCGACGCGATGCGTGAAACGCCGCAAGCGGTGATCGCCGGAGTCCCGCATTACGACGCCAGTGTTCCGAAGGGACGTTTGTTGGGACGTTACGTCACGCATGTCTGGGTCTGGATCAACACCTTGTCGTTTCGCATCCGTGATTCAATGTGCGGGCTGCGTATTTATCCGCTCACCGCTACGCTGCCGGTTCTCGATGCGATGCCCTCACAAAGCCGGATGGAGTTCGACACCGAAATTCTTGTGCGGCTGGACTGGGCGGGTGTGCCGATCCGCCATCTGCCGGTTTCCGTGCGTTATCCGTTGGGCGGTGTGTCGCACTTTCGTCTCTGGCGCGACAATGCGCGCATCAGCGGGATGCATGCGCGTTTGTTTTTCGGCATGTTGCGGCGTTTGCCGACGCTGATCGCACGCCACTTTTCTTCTGCGGAGATACGCTGATGCATTGGGCGACGGTGCGGGAAGCGGGCGGTCTGGCGGGCATGCGTTTTCTGCTGCACGTTTATCGCGTTTGCGGGCGCTGGCCGTTTCGCTTTTTGCTGTTCTTCGTCCTGCTGTGGTTTTACGCGCGACGGCGCATTGCCCGCGAAGCGTCACGCGACTACCTGCAACAGTTGTACACTTTCAGCGGCGGCGCGACGCCGTTGCCGACGCGCCGCAACATCTTTCGTCACTTTCTGGCCTATTCCGAAATTCTGCTCGACAAGCTGATGGCGACAGGCGCCGCCGATCTGTCGATACCGTTCCGTGTTGATGGTTCCGAAAGCGTTCAGTCGTTGCTGGAACAAAAACGCGGCGCGGTTTTTGTTTCGGCGCATTTCGGCAACATCGAACTGTGTCGCAAGCTGTCGGAGCGTTATACCGGCGCGCGCTTGACCGTTCTCGCGCATACGAAAAACGCGGTTCGTTTCAATCGTTTGTTGAAAGAGCGCGATCCCGGCTACGATGTCGATCTGATTCCTGTGGACGAGATCGGTATCGACACCGCCGTTGCGTTGGCGCAACGAATTGAAGCGGGAGGCTTTGTGGTGATTACCGGCGATCGCGTGCCGGTGGGCGGCGGCGCGGCGACAGCACGAATTCCGTTTTTGGGGCGTGACGCCTGTTTTCCGATCAGCCCCTACATTCTCGCCGCGACGATGCAATGTCCGTTGTTCGCTGTTTTCGGCGCGCGCCATCGGGAAGGTTGCGTCAGCCGTTTCGTTATTACCTTGCGACAACTCGCCGAATCCATCGCCTTGCCGCGTCGTAACAGAGAAGAGGCGATCATTCCCTACGCCACCGCTTTTGTCAGAATGTTGGAAGCGGAATGTATCAAAGCGCCTTTTCAGTGGTCTAATTTTTATCCGTTCTGGGCGTTGAATGCCCCCACCCCACCCCACCCCTCCCCCGCACACGGGGGAGGGAGTCAGGTATAAGGAGAAACCTTGATGCCGCTCACCGCTCGCGTTCACTGGACCGTGCCCTTCCATGACATCGACCCGATGGAGGTGTGCTGGCACGGGCATTATGTTCGTTACTTTGAATTGGCGCGCACGGCGCTGTTGCAGCGCATCAATTACGATTACCCGCAGATGCGGGATTCCGGTTATGCCTGGCCGGTGATCGAACTGTTCATCCGCTACGCGCAACCGCTGACATATCAACAAAGCCTTCATCTCGACGCTCGTCTCGTCGAATGGGAAAACCGCCTGAAAATCGCCTATGAAATCCGCGATGCGGTAACGCAAAAGAGGCTGACGCGAGGGCATACTGTGCAAGTCGCGGTTGATCTGCAAACCCGCGAAATGTGTTTCGTCAGCCCCGACGTGTTGCACGAAAAATTGAAAGCGTACCTATGAAAAATGCGATGAAAAGCATGGTGAAACAAAACGTCTTGCTGCTGTGCGGACTGCTTTTGTGCGGGTTGACCTTTGTTGTTCCCGCGCAAGCGGCTGATCCGGCGTTGCTGAACGTGATTCAATCCCGGCTGGCGGTCGATACCGTTATACGCGGTGACTTCACGCAGACCCGGCAATTGGCCGGCGTCAAAAAGCCGCTGGTGGCGAACGGATCATTCGTTGTCGAAAAGAAACAAGGCGTGCTGTGGCGCACGCTGACGCCTTTCCCGCAGACAACGCGAATCACGCAAGGTGAAATTCTGCAAAAGGATGGAGATCGCGTGCTGATGAGCTTGCGCGCCGATCAGGAGCCGGCGGTCAACGCCATCAGCCGCGTTTTGTTTTCGCTGTTTGCTGGAGATGTCTCGGCGCTGGCCGACTATTTCGATTACACCGGGAAGATCGACAGCAACGGTTGGCAATTGTCTTTCACGCCGCGCGAGGCTGGTTTGCGCGCCGTCATCGGGGCGATGTCGTTGGAGGGCGATCGAGTCGTTCGTCTGGTCACACTGACCAGCGCCGCCGGTGACGTAACCCGCATCGCTTTCTCCCATGTTGTTACCGCCGCCGCGTTGACCGCCGATGAACGCGCTCAGTTCGAGTAACGCTGCGAGCGACGACATTCGCTACGCTCGCGTTCACCGCGCGCTGGCCTGGGTTTGGTTGGGCGTTTTGGTGTTGCTGATCGCCGCGCTTCTTGTGAAGGTCTTGCCCTGGCGCGGTCAGATCGACACCGACTTGTTGGCGCTGCTTCCCGTTGACGAGCGCAACCCGCGTGCTGAAGCCGCACTGAAAACACTGGCGCAACACGGCGAACAACAACTGGTTTTGCTGTTGACCGCGCCAGCGTCGGCGACAGCACAACGCGCTGCCCATCGGGTTCGTGAAATGCTGCGTGATGCGCCGCTGGCGCCACAACCTGCTCCGGCGGACGTCGAAACATTGCTCGGCCTTTATTTCCCCTATCGCGCCGGTTTGGTCACCGATCAGGACAGACGCTGGGCGACCGATGCCGATCCTCCGACGCAAGCGCAACGCGCATGGGCGCTGGCGTATCAACCGTTCACGGGCAGCGCGCTCAACTGGCGTGACGATCCGTTCGGATTCTTCGGTAACTGGTTGCTGCAACTGGGCGCGGCCAGTCCCGCGCGCCCCCACGGCGATATGTTGATGGTGCAAACGGAGGATCGCCACCATGCGGTTCTTCTCTACCAACTGACACAAAGCGCTTTCTCGTCTGACCTTCAGACGCGCCTCGATGCCGATTTGTCCGGCGTCAAAAACGAATTGGCGCGACAGTTTCCCGACGTACAACTGCTGCGCGCGGGCGTCGTTCTGCACGCTACAGCCGCAGCGCAAAAAGCACGTTTTGAAATGTCGCTGATCGGCGGCGGCGCATTGCTAAGTTGCCTTTTGCTGACATGGTACGTTTTTAGAAGCGTCAAAGCGTTGCGCTTGATTTTGTTGTCGCTGGCCGTCGGCGCGTTGACGGCGTTGTCGTTGACCTGGATGATGTTCGACCGTCTCCATGTTTTGACACTGGTGTTCGGCGCCAGCCTGATCGGCGTTGCCGTCGATTACGGCGTGCTGGTGCTGGCGCAACATCTGAACGGTTCCGACGCGCCGCATCGCTGGCATCGTTTTCGTCGCCTGCTTTCGCCATTGACCCTGGTGCTGATTGCCCCGGCGCTGGCTTATTTCAGCCTGTTGTTAATGCCCTTTCCGGGCGTGCGGCAAATGGCCTGCTTTGCCGTCAGCGGCATCATTGGCGCCTGGCTCACGATCATGCTGTGGCACCCCTATTTGTTGCCGTCGTCGTTGCCGGAAACAAAGCTGGCTGCGTGGTTGATGCAAGTGTTGCAACACTGGCCGCGCTGGACGGCGACCCGCGCACAATGGATCGTTGCTGCGTTGACGGTCGTCGTCATCGGCGCGGGCATTGCGCAACTGAAAACAAACGACGACGTTCGCAGTTTGATTAACGCCGACCCTGAATTGCTGCGCGAGCAGATCGACGTCGCCCGTGCGCTCGAACTGCCCAGCCCGGCACAGCTTTTTCTGATCACCGGGGCAACACCCGAAGAAGTGCTGCAACACGAAGAAGCATTACTGGCGAAGTTGGCGCCGATCATTGCGGCGGGCAAACTCATCGGCTTCGATGCCATCAGTCGCTGGCTGCCCTCGGAACAGCGACAACAGGCCGCGCAACAAGCGCAGCAAACGCTGACCGACGCTCGCGCTGCGCTGGCCGAAGAACTGGAACTTGCCGACGACTGGATTACCGTTCCACTCTCCGCGCCATTGACGGCAGATGAATGGCTGGCGCATCCGGCAACGAAGTCATTGCGCTATCTGTGGCAGGGTCGCATCGAACACGATGACCGTTATTCGAGCATCGTCCTGCTCAAAGGACTGCGCGATGCCGACACCGCGCGGCAACTAGCGGCGCTCAGCGATGCGCACGTCCAATGGGTCGATAAAACCGCTGAAGTCTCCTCGCTGATGGGGCGTTACCGAGCGCTGTTGTCTTTCGTATTGGTAGCCGCCTACATCATGGTTCCGCTGGCGTTGTTGATTTTCTTCCGCGCTCATACCTGGCGGGTGGTTCTGCCGTCGCTGCTGGCCACACTTGGGACGCTGGCGATCATGGGATACATCGGCCTTCCTCTGCAACTGCTCAACGTGCTCACCCTCCTGCTGGTATTCGGCATGGGCATCGACTACGGGCTGTTTCTGATCGCACAAAAGAGCGACGCCCGCGCCTTTCTCGCCATCTGCGTTGCCGCGTTGCTGACCTTGCCCGCGTTTGGCCTGCTGGCGTTAAGCAGCACACCCGCGCTGCAAACCATCGGACTGACCACCGTGCTCGGCATCAGTCTGGCCTGGTTGTTTACGCCGCTGTTCCGGTTGTCTGTACATGACCGCGAGCATTTCTTTAGCTTGCAGCCTAAGTAAAGAAACGCCGTTTTCTTTGCTTAGAGCGTTTTCGGTTTGGTTGCGCACACTTTCGCGTTGCGTCGCTTTGTTCCCTCCCCTTCAAGGCATAGGTATCTACATAAGTATGGCGACATTTGCCTTATTCCATTTCCCTTTCAAAAAGGCAAGAATTAAAGATCGTCCTTCTCGTGAAGGCGGGAACGGCGTTGAGTGTTCTTGTTGTCTCGAAGTAAAAAAGGAATTACTCCTCTCGCGTACCTCAAAAAGCGCCGCAGGCGCGTCACGTGAGTAACCGTCGGTGGAGCGCGAACGCAGTGAGCGCGAAACCGGCGGACAGTCGATCCCAACATTCCTCAGCCCTGCAAGGGCTGAACAAATCAAATAACCTCGTTCAGCCCCTGCGGGGCTGGGAAGGTAAGATGTTCGCTTTCCGCCGGTTTCGCTCGCTACGCTCGCTCCACCGGCGGTTACTCATATCACGCCCCTTCGGGGCTGCTTTCCTACTTGTGTAGATACTATGCCTTCAAGGGGAGGGTTAGGGTGGGGATGGGGTTGTCAGGAATCAGAGGTCAGAGGTCAGGGATCAGAAAAACCATTTCATCGCAAAGAACGCAAAGAAAAAACGGGCGTCATTGCGAGCGAAGCGAAGCAATCCAGAAAATGTGCGCAACAAAAAAACGCTGGATTGCTTCGCTTCGCTCGCAATGACGGCTTTTTATATTCACGCGAAGCCGCGAAGAATCAAAACCCACAACATTTTTTATACTTTTTACCGCTGCCGCAAGGGCACGGTTCGTTTCGCCCCACCTTGTTTTTAGCTTTCGGTTTTTCATAAGAATAGGCCAGCCAGTCCAGGGCTTGTGCGGTATCCCGGACAAACGAACCGCCGCGTTTTCGTTTTAGCGCTTCCTTTGATATTTCTTCGTTGGCAACCGCCAGCTTTTCCTGAACGTACGGCCAGTCAATGAAGCTTTCGTCAACAAGGAAGGCGCTATAAAGCGGTTCTATTTCAGGCAAAAATTCGCGGGCGCCCGTGTCTTCGCAGGTGGTAATAATAATCGCTAAAAAAGACGGATTTTCATGACATGTTTTCAGCAGGTGTCGCAGATACGCAAAGTAATCGTTGCGAGGGTATTGGTCTTCCACAAAAAGAACCTGAAGCGCATCCAGCGCCGCCGATCTTTGAAACGTATCTATGTTCGTGTTCTCAATGACGATTTTTATTCGCGGGATATCGTCGGTCGTCGCTACGGAAGCAAGGATGGAGCCGAAATTTTCGGTTAACGCATCTCCCAGCCAAAAACCCACGAAGTCGCGATCGCGCTCCAGATACGTTATCAAATGGGGAAAGGCCTCGTGAACCCGAAATTCCGCCAGCAAAAACATGGCGAAAAAGTGCCCATTATAATCATCGGGCAACGCCTCTTCATTGTCGGTCACCGCCTTAACATACTCCAGGAGGACGGGAATCGCTTCCTCTCTGTGTTCTCTGATGCAAGCGACTTCCTCTTTCGGGAACGACGGGGGTGAAAGTCTGATCTTTTCGAGCGCTTGTTGAATATCCATGGTCTGCTTTCTATCAACGACTTCTCTTTCTGAGCAAGTCCTGTACTATAACGCTTCCGCGAGAAATAGGCCAAAAACCTGTTTCGCAATCGCTGATACAATTCTTTATTGGCCCTTTTAAATTTTAAGTGGGTAGCAAAGCAAAGCCATCCAGAGAATTCTCACGCGAAGGCGCGAGGCCATTCCCGGATGACGCTTCGCTTATCCGGGCTACACGCTGATTCCTGACTTCTGCCCCCCCCCCCGGATAGCTACGCTTGCTTTTACCCCTCTCTCCCGACTCCTCTCCCGTAAGGGGAGAGGGGGGTTTCGTTCCTTCGCGGCTTCGCGTGAGAATTCTTCTTTGCGCGCTATGCGTTTCTTTGCGTTCTTTGCGGTGAAATGGCTTTTCTGATCCCTGACCTCTGATACCTGATGCCTGATACCTGATACCTGTAGCGGGCTTGCATTACCGGCCAGTTAATTGTAAATTAACGGCAAACTTGAAATTTAACCACTCCAAATTTCAACTTCTGTTATGAAACGCGGCCTTACTGGACATTACCTACCGATCTCGACTGTTGGCGAAACCTGTCGGGCCTTCGTTCCTGCCCCCTTGCCGCCGGAGCCGCCCCTGCAACTGGACGACCGGCTGCACACCCTGGCACAGGATGCCGCCCTGGCGCTGGGCCGTCTGGATGCACTTTCAGCTCTGCTGCCTGATCCGCAGGTGCTCCTATATTCCTATATCCGCAAGGAAGCGGTGTTGTCCTCGCAGATCGAAGGTACGCAATCTTCGCTGTCCGACCTGTTGCTATTCGAGGCCGAAGGCAACCCCGGCGTGCCGCTGGACGACGTGCGCGAAGTGTCGAACTACGTCGCTGCGCTGGAGATGGGCATCGTCCGCATGCAGGAAGGCTTACCGCTCTCATTGCGGCTCATCCGCGAAATTCATGCCGTGTTGTTGCGCGAAGGCCGTGGCGCGAGCAAATCACCCGGCGAATTCCGCCGCAGCCAGAACTGGATTGGCGGCACACGTCCCGGCAACGCTCGCCATGTGCCGCCGCCACCGGATAAGGTGTTGGAGTGCATGGGGGCGCTGGAAAACTTTCTGCATGGCCAGCCGGTGGCTTTGCCTGTGTTGATTCGTGCCGCGCTGGCGCATGTGCAATTCGAGACCATCCATCCTTTTCTGGACGGCAACGGTCGTCTGGGTCGCTTGTTGATCGTCTTTCTGCTCCATGCCGAGGGCGTACTACGCCAGCCGCTGCTGTACCTGTCGCTGTATTTCAAGCAGCACCGCAGCCGTTATTACGAACTGCTCCAGGCCGTGCGCCTTGAAGGCGACTGGGAAGAATGGATCGAATTCTTCCTCGAAGGCGTTATCGGCGTAGCTTCCGGCGCAGTGGACACCGCACAGCGCCTGCTGGCACTGTTTCAGCAGCATCAGCAACAAGTATGCGGAATTGGCCGTGGCGCCACGTCTGCCTTGCGCTTGCTCGACCATTTGCAGCGCCAGCCGATCTCTACCGCGCCTCGGGCGGCGGCGTTTACCGGCATGACGTTCAATACGGCCAAAAGCGCATTCCGTGCATTGACCGATTTAGGCATTGTCGTTGCCGCCGACGAGATCAAATATGGCAAGTACTATACCTATGCCGATTATCTGGCACTGCTCAACCACGATGCCTGACATGCCTACAAAAAACCGCAAAGACCGCTGACCATGGCCGCCAAAAAACCCCAATCCCCCACCTTGAACACCGCGCCTTTGCTAAACGACATCCGCAGCCTGATCGAGACCGCGCGCCAGCATGTGGCACAGATGGCCAAAGCAACCTTGACCATGCTCTATTGGCATGTTGGGCAGCGCATCCGCAATGAGGTGCTGAAAGACGGGCGAGCCGAATACGGTGAGGAAATTTTGCCGACACTGTCGGCAAAATTGGTGCAGGACTACGGTCAGGGTTTCAGTGCAAGGAATCTGGCGCACATGGTTCAGTTTTCCGAAGCGTTTCCGGATGAAAGGATTGTCGTATCACTGATACGAGAATTGAGCTGGACTCATTTCATCGCGCTGATACCACTCAAACAGCCGCTGGAACGAGGCGCGGCACGCAAGATTCGTTATTCCTGCCTGCCATGATTTCCACCCGCGCCCTGTTCACCCTGCTGACAACGCTCACCCTCACCGCCTGCGCTTCTTTCTGGCTTTCCGGCGGTTTGCCGTTGCTGAAAATAGCGCCGACGGCGCTTGGGGAGCGAACGGTTGAGCAGCGGACGACGATTGCGTGGTGCGGCGAACAGAAAACGATGGAGATGGTGCTCGATATCCGCGCCGACACGCTGACGGTGATCGGGATGGCGTTCGGGGCGCGGCTGTTCAGCTTCGATTACAATGGCGAGAAGATCGCCGAAACGCAACCGTTGCCCGGCGGTTTGTCTGCGGCGCGCATCGTCAACGATTTGTTGCTGGCGTATGCGCCGCTCGATGTTTTACGCGCCGCGTTGCCGACGGGCTGGACGGTGGATGAAAAACAGGGGGTACGGCAGGTGTTTTTCGATGAGACGCTCAATATTTCCATTCGCGCTCCTGAAGGTTCGCCCTGGCAGGGACGGGTTGTGCTCGACAATCACGCGCTGCGTTATCAGGTGACGTTCGACAGCCATGAGGCGACCACGGATGAACGCTGACCCTATCGTGTTGTTGCCTCCGGCGATGGCTTGCGCGCTGGGCGACGGGCTGGAAAATGTCCGCGAGGCGCTGTTTTCCGGGCGCAGTCCGGGGATGCGCGCGAGCGACGCTTACAGTCCCGGACGGATGCTGACGCTCGGTCATGCTGACACGGCGCTACCGTCACTCGCGGCTTTACCGGTTCCCCAACAGTCGCGTAACAACGCCCTGCTGCTGGCGACTTTCGCGCAGATCGAGCCGTTGTTTCGTGCGTTGACGCGCGATATTCCGGCGCATCGCGTCGCGGTGATTCTCGGCACCAGCACGTCGGGCATCGCCGAAAGCGAGGAGGCTGTTCGTTTTCATCATCAGGCGGGACATTTCCCCGAAGGTTTTCATTACAGCCAGCAGGAGATCGGTTCGCCGGCGCGGATGCTGGCCGAACATCTCGGTTGTACCGGCCCGGTCTATAGTGTTTCGACCGCGTGCACATCGAGCGCCAAAGCGCTCATCAGCGCTGCCCGATTGTTGCACGCCGGTCTGGCCGATCTGGTGATTGCCGGTGGCGTCGATACGCTCACCCGTTTCACCATCGCCGGATTCTCCTCGCTCGAAGCGATCAGCGAAGCGCCCTGTTTGCCGTTTTCGGCCAACCGCTGCGGCATCAACATCGGCGAAGCGGCGGCGCTCTTTTTAATGCGACGGCAAACCGACGGCGACGAACACGCGGTCACATTGGCCGGTTGGGGCGATGCGTCCGATGGTTATCACATTTCAGCGCCCGATCCCAATGGCGCGGGCGCAACTCACGCCATTACCGAAGCACTGACCCGCGCCAACTGTTCGCCCGCCGACATCGGCTATATCAATCTGCACGGCACCGCCACGCACCATAACGACGCCATGGAAAGCCGCGTCATCTCAACACTCTTCCCTCATTGCCCTGCCAGCAGCACCAAGCCGCTCACCGGCCACACGCTGGGCGCAGCCGGTGCGCTGGAAGCGGTCGTGACCTGGTTGGCGCTGACCGACAGCGATCAGCGTCTGCCGCCGCATCGGTGGGACGGCGTTCAGGATCCGAACGATCCGCCGCTGTCGCTGGTGGCGTTGCACGAGCGCGCAAAAGCGCCGGTGCGGGCGGCGCTTTCGACCTCGTTCGCTTTCGGCGGCAGCAATACGGCGCTGGTGCTGAAGGCAGAGGTCAGAGGCCAGTAATCAGAGATCAGAGGTCAGAGATCAGAGGTCAGATGTCAGGTATCAGAAATGCGTCATTCTGCGCGTAGCGAAGCGGAGTCGCAGAATTCATGCGGCGCTGACGGGAAGCAGGTTGCTTCCCCTACGGGCAGGACGTGCGGATGGCGGCGTAGGGGCGGCAATCTGCCGCCCGAAACGTTGCAAACCCCCGCCCGCCTTCGGCGGGCACCCCCTTTGGAAAGGGGGCTTTTCTGATTCCTGAGTGCGCCTTCGCGTGAGGTCAAAACGTCGCGGTTCGCTGCGCTCACCACGACCTATGCGGCTCCGCGTGAGGATTCTTCTTTGTGCTCTATGCGTTTCTATGCGTTCTTTGCGGTTAAATGGTTTTTCAACAAACCCCCGCCCGCCTTCGGCGGGCACGCCCGCAAACCCCCGTCGGCTTCGCCGACACCCCCTTTGAAAAGGGGGCTTTTCTGATTCCTGAATGCGCCTCCGCGTGAGGCCGACCCGTCGCGGTTCGCTGCGCTCACCACGACCTATGCGTTTTTTGCGGTTGTTGTTTTTGCTGGGATTCCCGCCGCGCTTCGCTCGCGGCTAAAGGCCGCTCATCGCCAGCCTGCGCGCTTTGCGGTTAAAATGAAAGCATGAGTTACCTTCCGATCGCCGATTATCTGCCGCACCGTCCGCCGATGGTGTTGCTCGACCGCATCGTCGAAGCGACCGAGCCGCACATCGTTTGTGAAGTGACCGTTCAGGTCGATAGCCCGTTCTGCGATGGCGCCGCTGTTCCCGGCTGGGTCGGCATCGAGTACATGGCGCAAGCCGTCGGCGCGTTGGCCGGTTGGCGGGCGCTGGAGAAGCAGTTGCCGGTCAGAATCGGTTTTCTGGTCGGAACGCGCCAGTACCAAAGCCATGTATCGCACTTTCGTGTCGGCGAGGTGTTGCGCATCACCGCCGATGAGGAAGTGATGGCCGACGATGGTCTGGTGGCGATGCGCTGCACGATACACGATGCGGCGGGCGCGTTGCTTGCCGAAGCCGCGTTGCTGGTTTTTCAGCCGGACGATCTGGACGCTTATTTGCAGCGGGCTTCTTCGCCCCGCGAGAATGCTTCGGCGCTACAATAACGCTGTTTACTCACCGGAAAACCGGCATGTCCCTACCCTCCCCCAGAACCGTTCTGGTCACCGGCGCCAGCCGGGGCATCGGTCGCGCCATTGCCCTGCGTCTGGCTCAGGACGGATTCAACGTCGCGGTTCATTGTCGCAGCCAGCGCGCACAGGCTGAAACTGTCATCAACGCCATTGCCAACCAGGGGCGGCAAGCCCGATTGCTGATGTTCGACATTGCCGACCGCGAGGCTGCGCGGCAGGCGCTGGAAGCTGACATCGCCGCGCACGGCGTCTATTACGGCGTGGTGTGCAACGCAGGCATTGCCGCCGACAATGCCTTTCCAGCCATGCCCGCCGCCGACTGGGATCGGGTGCTCGAAACCAACCTCGACAGCTTCTACAACATCCTTCATCCGCTCATCATGCCGATGGTGCAGACACGCCGCCCTGGGCGCATCGTCACGCTGTCATCGGTCTCAGGCATCGCTGGCAACCGCGGACAGGTCAATTACAGCGCTGCCAAGGCGGGCATCATCGGCGCGACCAAGGCGCTGGCGCTGGAACTGGCAAAACGGAAAATCACCGTCAATTGCGTTGCCCCCGGTCTGATCGATACCGAAATGGTCTCGCCGGAAGTGACCGAACACGCCCTGCCAGCGATTCCTCTGCGGCGTGCCGGGCAGCCCGAGGAAGTCGCGGCCGCCGTTGCTTTTCTGATGCGCGATGACGCTGCCTACATCACCCGGCAGGTCATTGCTGTCGATGGAGGCATGCTATGAACCGTCGTCGCGTCGTCGTGACCGGCATGGCCGGCATCAGTCCCATCGGCAACAACTGGCCGGATGTCGAACGCGCCCTGCGCGCCCGGCAAAATGCCGTCCGTTACATGGACGAATGGTCCGACATCACCGGACTCAACACCTGCCTTGGCGCACCGGCGGCAGCATTTGAACTGCCGGAACACTACTCCCGCAAACGCACCCGCAGTATGGGCCGCGTTGCACTGCTGGCGTGCCTCGCAAGCGAGTGGGCGCTTGCCGACGCCGCTCTGCTCGGCCATCCGGTACTGACGTCGGGGCGCACCGGCGTCTCTTACGGTTCCTCGATCGGCGAGCCCGGCACGGTCACCGATTTTGCCAGGCTCATCGAACATCGCACGCTCGAAGGCCTCAACGCCAACAGCTATCTGCGGATGATGGCGCACACCGCGCCAGTCAATATTGCCGTCTTTTTCGGACTGACCGGGCGGGTCATCACCACGTCGAGCGCCTGCACTTCCGGCAGTCAGGGCATCGGATACGCCTTTGAAGCCATCCACTACGGTCACGCCGATGTGATGGTGTCCGGGGGCACCGAAGAACTATGCCCGTCGGAAGCGGCGGTTTTCGACGCCCTGTTTGCCACCAGCACCAGGAACGATGCGCCTGCCACAACGCCGCGCCCCTACGATCGCGACCGCGACGGGCTGGTGATCGGCGAAGGCGCGGGCACGCTGATTCTCGAAGAGCTCGAACATGCCCGCGCCCGCGGCGCGCGGATCATCGCCGAAATCGTCGGTTACGGCACCAACTGCGACGGCTCCCATGTGACTCAGCCGCAGGCCGAAACCATGGCCGTCGCCATGCAGTTGGCGCTTGCCAACGCCGGTCTTCCGCCCGAAGCCATCGGCTACGTCAACGGGCACGGCACGGCCACCGATCTGGGCGATGTCGCGGAAAGCATCGCCACCCATTCCGTTTTCGGCGAGAGGATGCCCATCTCGTCGTTGAAAAGTTATATCGGCCACACCCTGGGCGCGGCAGGCGCCCTCGAAGCATGGATGACGATCGAGATGATGCGAGCGGGCTGGTTTGCGCCGACGCTGAACCTGGAGCAGGTCGACCCGCGCTGCGCGCCGCTCGATTATGTGCGCGGCGATGGTCGCACCCTGGACTGCGAATACGCCATGAGTAATAATTTTGCATTCGGCGGAATCAACACATCATTGATCTTCAAGCGATGGGACTGATTCCACTGTTTCCTTGACCACCATCTTTACCCACACACAGGAGAGTCACATGAAAGCACCTATGAAAGCGGCTGGCTTCGCTGCCCTGCTCGTTTCTCTGTCATTCTGCGCGGTCAGCGCTCAAGCCAGGGACACCACGCATTTCCTGTCGATCAAGGAGGCCGTTGAAATAGGCAAGGCCCAAGGACTCGCAGACGACATCAAGCTCTATTTTGGCAGTCAAAAGCATCCCGCCATCGAAACAACGCTGACCAAAGGCATCAGCACAAACAAGAAAACCAACGCCGCCAACAAGAGCGACAAAGAAGCGTGCCTCACCGCCATGTTGTCGGGGCTGATTCAGCTTCAGGAACGCGCTCGCAACGACGGCGGCAACGCGGTGATCAACATCGAAAGCTATTACAAAAAGAAAAGCTATAAAAGCAAAGACAAATTTGAATGCCATGCAGGAAACATCATGTCGGGCGTTGCGCTGAAAGGCGATGTCGTCAAACTGAAGAAATAACCCGAAACACAGGACAAAAAGCGGGCGAGGCCATTCCCTTCGCCCGTGTCTCTTGGCCTGTGTTTGTTACAAAACGGCATAAGAAAACAACAGGATCGCGCCCCCCTCTTGTTTTTAATTCCGGCATGCTACAATCTTTCCCATCGTAAAATTCCTGCCTGTCCGAAAACAGGCTTCCTCAGACAAGAGGAACAAGGGAGAGATTTCGTAGGCTTGTGTCCCGCCGGAGAAATGGGCGGATTCCTTTTTATTTTGATCAGGAGGTTATCTTGAAAAAGGCTTTAAAGAAAACGACCCCGCTTCTTTGCGCGCTTGCGTTGCTGCCGTTAATGGCCGGCTGTTCACACATGGAGATGGGCTCACCGGCGGCAAAGACGACCGCAACCGGCGCAGCCGCCGGAGAAACGTCACAAGGGGCAAACCCGGCGCTCGAAAGATGCGACAGAGCGCTCGGCACCATGGGGATTGTTGAAGACTCCAATTCCGATTGGTATCGGACACTCAACGAATACAAACTGGGATCGACCGCGCCGGTGCTCAAACTGCTGGCGCAGCAATCCAACTGCTTCGTCGTCGTCGAACGCGGCCGCGCGATGGACAACATGATGCGGGAACGCGCATTGGCCGATTCCGGTGAAATGCGTCAGGGATCCAACTTCGGCAAAGGGCAGATCGTGGCCGCTGATTTTACGCTGAACCCGCAGATCATCTTCAGCAACACGAACGCCGGAGGTATCGGCGGTGCGCTTGGCGGCATCATCGGTGGCGGCAGAGGTCGTGCGGTTGCCGGTGTGGCGGGCAGCGTCAACTTCAAGGAAGCCAGCACCATCCTGACGCTGATTGACAACCGCTCCGGCGTACAACTGGCGGCGGCGGAAGGCAGCGCCCGCAACACCGACTTCGGCCTGTTGGGCGGCGTCTTCGGCGGTCGTGCCGGTGGCGCTCTTGGTGGTTACACCAACACAGCCGAAGGCAAAGTCATCTGCGCCGCGCTCACCGACGCGTTCAACAACATGGTCAGAGCGGTGCGCAGCTACAGAATGCAAACCGTCGAAGGCGGCCTGGGAACCGGAAAAGGCGGCTTGCAAGTGCAACCGGCAGAACCGAAGAAAGCGCCGGCCAAAAAGAAATAAATCGGTTTTCGTAAGCATTTCAACGGGGCGCATGGCGCCCCGTTTTTCATGTGGTTCAGATGTCGGAGGTCAGAAACCAGATGTCAGAAAATTAACCGCAAAGAACGCATAGAACACAAAGAAGAATTCTCACGCGGAAGCGCGGAGACGCGGAGAAAAAGGTTCCCCTCTCCCGCTTGCGGGAGAGGGGCGAATGGTGAAGGGCAAGGCGCTGCAAACCCCCGCCCGCCTTCGGCGGGCGCCCCCTTTCAAAAGGGGGCTTTACGTTTCTTCGCGCCTTCGCGTGAGATCATGTTTTTCTGATCCCTGATCCCTGATCCCTGATCCCTGATTCCTGACCTCTGACCTCTGACCTCTGACCTCTGACCTCTGACCTCTGACCTCTGCCCTCTGCCCCACCTGTTATAATGCGCGCCGCAGCGGCGAGATGCGCCGCTTTTCGGATCAGAGCTCATGTATGTTTTCTTCGAGGATGATGGCCAGTTAAAAACGGGGACGCTCCTCTCTGAGCAGCCGGCGTCGTTACAGGTCGAATTGCCCAGTGGTCGCCGCCTCAAGATTCGCAGCGATCGGGAGTTGCTTCGTTTCGCTTCTCCGTCGGCGGCTGATGCGTTGCAGGAAGCGCAGCGTTTGCGCGCTGAGCTGGATCTCGATTTTTTATGGGAAGCCTGCGCCGACGCCGAATTCGGGTTCGAGGAACTGGCGCGCGATTATTTCGGTACGAGCCCTTTGCCGCCGCAAGCGATGGCGATTGCGCTGGCGTTGTACGGCGCGCCGATGGTTTTTTACAAGAAAGGTCGCGGGCGCTACAAGAAAGCGCCGCCCGATGCGCTGGCGGCGGCCCGTGCGTCGCAGGAGCGCAAGGCGCGCGAAGCGGCGCAGATGGAAGTCTGGCATCAGGCGCTGTGTGAGAAACGGATGCCCGATGCGCTGCGCGACAAGTTGTCGATGTTGCTTTACATGCCGGACAAAAACACCATCGAGTACAAAGCGTTCGCCACCGCGTGCGATGCGCTGAAAATGCACCCTGCGATATTGGCGCAAGCCTGCGGCGCGCTGCCCTCGACGCACGAATACCATTTCAACCGTTTTCTGGCGCATGCGTTCCCACGCGGGACGGCGTTTCCTTCGTATGGCGCGTTGCCGGAATTGCCCGAGTGTCCGTTCGACGATGTGCAGGCGATCACGATTGACGACAGCACCACGACGGAATTCGACGATGCGTTTTCGGTGCGCACACGGAGCGACGGGAAAACCGAGATCGGTTTGCACATCGCGTGTCCTGCGCTGGCGCTGACGCACGGCACACCGCTTGACGCCATCGCCCGCCATCGCCAATCCACGGTTTACATGCCGGGGCGCAAAATCACCATGCTGCCCGATGCCGTCATCGACGCGTTCACGCTGGCGGAGGGAACAACGCCGATGGCGTTGTCGCTGTATGTGACGCTCGATGCGGACGGTGCGCCGCTGCATCAGGAAACGCGCTTGAATCGCATTTCCATCGCCGCCAACTTGCGGCTCAACGAAATCGGTGAAGCGTTCACGCGCGACGCAACGCCGGACGATCCGCCGCACACGGAAACCTTGCGCGCGTTATGGCGCTTCGCGCAACATCGCGCGGAAGTTCGCGGCAAGACCGAAATCCCGCGCACCGAATTCCTGTTTTACGTCGATTGGGACGCAGCGCCCGAAGGCATCATCCGCATTGAACCGCGTTTGCGCGGCGCCGCGCTCGACCGACTGGTCGCCGAATGCGCGATCTTTGTCAACAACAGTTGGGGACAATGGCTCGCCGAACAGAAGATGGCCGGCATTTACCGCGTTCAGAGCAATGGTCGCGTCAAAATGAATACGCGACCCGGCGAACATCAAGGCCTGGGCGTTTCTCATTATTTGTGGGCGACCTCGCCGTTGCGGCGTTACAGCGATCTCGTCAACCAGCAACAACTGATCGCCGCGCTGCGCAACGAGACGCCGCCGTTCAAGGCGGGCGACAGCGAATTGTTGGCGATCGTCGCCGACTTCGAAGCGGTTTATCGTCAGTACGCCGAATTTCAGAATGAAATGGAACGTTACTGGTGCTTGCGCTGGCTGTTGCAGGAAAATGTCGAGAGCGCCGACGCCATCGTCACCCGCGAAAACAGCGCGAGATTGTGCGACATCCCGCTCAATATCACGTTGCCCGATTTGCCGAACACGGTTGTTCCGGGCACGCTCATTCGCGTTGCGCTGAACAATATCGATCTGCTGTTTTCGACCCTGGAGGCGCGGTATCTCGGTCAGGGATCAGAGGGCAGATGTCAGGGATCAGAGGTCAGGGATCAGAGGTCAGGAATCAGGGATCAGGGATCAGAAAACTGAGCCGCCGCTTTTGCGTGTTTCAAACAGCGCCGCAGGCGCGTCACGTGAGTAACCGTCGGTGGAGCGCGAACGCAGTGAGCGCGGAACCGGCGGAGAGTGTCCGTAACGAACCCTCAGCCCTTGCAGGGCTGGATGCGTGGAGTACGCTTTCCGCCGGTTCCGTTCGCCACGCTCACTCCACCGACGGTTACTCATGTGACGCCCCTGCGGGGCTACTCTCCATAAGCGCGAAGAGAAGGGCTTTTTGTCAGCAACAAGGCACAGCAGGCAATGACTACATACTTGTGGGTAAACCTCAGCCTTGAAGGGAAGGGCATCTTCTCCGCGCGCCTCCGCGTGAGAAAAAAAGGGCGGGTTTGAAACCCGCCCTTTGACGTTTTTTCTTTGCGCCCTATGCGTTCTTTGCGGCTAAAGAAGCTTTTTCGTGACCTTCGTGTTTTTCGTGGTTAAAAGATTTTCCAGGTTAAAACGACGAGGAAAGATCACGCCCTTGCAGCGCCGCGATCCGTTTTTCGATCGGCGGGTGCGTTGCGAACAGCGACGACAATTTGCCTCCGGCAATACCGGCGGCCTTCATCGTTTCCGGCAATTCTTCGGTTTCCATGCCGCCCAGACGACGCAGCGCGCTGATCATCGACTGCGGCTGTCCCAGATACGTCGTGGCGCCGGCGTCGGCGCGGAACTCGCGCTGCCGCGAGTAGTACGCAACGATGGCGCTTGCCAGAATGCCGAGCACGATCTGGGCGACGATGACCGTGATCATGTAACCCGGCCCGACGCCGCGCTCGGTACGGAAAATGATTTTATCGACGAGGAAACCGATCACCCGCGCCAGGAAGAACACGAAGGTGTTGAGGACGCCCTGAATCAGCGTCAGCGTCACCATGTCGCCGTTGGCGACGTGCGCGACTTCGTGGCCGAGCACCGCTTCGACCTCGCTGCGGCTCATGCTCTGCAACAAGCCGGTGGAGACGGCGACCAGCGAAGCGTTGCGGCGCGCGCCGGTGGCGAAAGCATTCGGCGCCCCTTCATAGATGCCAACTTCCGGCATGCCGATCTCGGCGCGTTGCGCCAGCTTGGTGACGGTCTGCATCAGCCAGACTTCGGTCTCGTTCTGCGGCGTGGTGATGATGTGTACGTTCATCGAGCGCTTGGCGATGAACTTCGACATCGCCAGCGAAATGAACGCGCCGCCAAACCCGAGAATGGCGGAGAACACCAGTAAAGAAGCGAAATTGATGCCTTCTTCTGCTAAAAAGCGGTCAACGCCCAGCACTGAGCAGACAAACAGCAACACCATCATCACAGCGAAGTTGGTGGCAATAAGCAAAAAGACCCGTTTCATGAATCCTCCTTGAATCAGTGGGTTGTTGAGTTAGCTGCCGGAATGATACAGCGTTTTTGGCGAACGTTGCGGCAAGAGATAAGCAGATGGTGGCGAAAAAAGAAAATACAAGGGGGTGTCAGGGATCAGAGGTCAGGAATCAGGGATCAGGTTCCTGACCACGGGAGCGCGGGCGTCTCGCCCGCAGAAACCACCCCCACTCGCAATGATGGCGTTCTGATCCCTGATTCCTGACCTCTGATACCTGTTTACAATTTCTTTTTCAACAACGCATTCACCTGCGCCGGGTTGGCCTTGCCCTGCGACGCTTTCATGATCTGGCCGACCAGCGAGTTAAACGCTTTTTCTTTGCCGGCGCGGAATTCGGCGACGATCGCCGGATGCTTCGCCAGCACATCGTCCACGATTTTTTCGAGCGCGCCGGTGTCGGAGATTTGCTGCAAGCCGCGCTCGGCGATGAGGCGATCGACAGCGGCGGTGCTGCGATCATTCCCTTGCCACAACGCTTCGAACACGTCCTTGCCGCCCTTGTTCGACAGCGTGCCGTCCTGAACGCGCGTGACCAGCGCCGCCAGTTGTTCCGGCGGAATCGGCGCATCGGCGATGTCGATTTCGTGGCGGTTCAGCGCCGCCGACAGTTCGCCGAGCATCCAGTTGGCGACGATTTTCGCGTTCGCTTTGCCGACGAGACCTGCTGCGGTTTCAAAATAACGCGCGAAGTCGAGAGATGTCGTCAACTGACCGGCATCGTATTCAGGCAGCGCGTAGTCGCTGATGAAACGCGCCGCCATCGCCGTCGGCAATTCCGGCATCTCGCGCTTGACGCGGGCGATCCAGTCCTCGCCGATCACCAGCGGCGGCAAATTGGGATCGGGGAAATAGCGGTAATCGTGTGCGTCCTCTTTGCTGCGCATCGCGCGCGTTTCGCCCGTGTCGGGATCGAACAGCCGCGTTTCCTGAACGACTTTGCCGCCGTCCTCGATCAATTCGATCTGGCGGCGAATCTCATACTCAATCGCTTTTTCCATGAAGCGGAAACTGTTGAGGTTTTTGATTTCGCAGCGGGTGCCCAGCGGCTCGCCGGGGCGACGCACGGAAACGTTCGCGTCGCAACGGAAACTGCCTTCCTGCATGTTGCCGTCGCAAATACCGATCCAGCGCACCAGCGCATGCAGCGCCTTCGCGTAAGCCACTGCTTCTTCGGCGCTCGCCATGTCCGGCTCGGTGACGATTTCGAGCAGCGGTGTACCGGCGCGATTCAGGTCGATGCCGGTCATTCCGTGGAAATCTTCGTGCAAACTCTTGCCCGCATCTTCTTCGAGATGCGCGCGCGTCAAGCGCACGGTTTTCTGTCCCGCCGAGGTCGTGATGACCAACGTGCCGCCCTGCACCACCGGCTGCTCAAACTGGCTGATCTGATAGCCGTGCGGCAAATCGGGATAGAAATAATTTTTGCGGTCGAAACGGCTCGTCGTGTTGACCGTCGCGCCGACGGCCAAGCCAAAACGAATCGCGCGTTCAACCGCGCCGACGTTGGCGACCGGCAAGGTGCCGGGCAACGCCAGATCGATCGCCGACGCATGAACGTTCGGCGCAGCGCCGAACGCGGTCGAAGAACCGGAAAACATTTTCGACACAGTGGACAACTGCGCGTGCGTTTCCAGTCCGATAACAACTTCCCAACTCATTTTTTTCTCCGCTCTTTCTTTTGGCCCGGCTTTTCCGCCGCCGCATTAAGTTTTACCAAGGTTTCCCAGTCGATGGTGCCATCCGGCAAGCAATACCGCGCTAAAAAATCTTTCGTAAAAAGATTAACCGTTTTCTGATACTCCAGAGAGAACGCTTCATTTTTCTCCTTGGCTTTTCGACCAAGAGGCTCTATGAGATCCAGGTAAAGGACTGGGCTCCCCGAAATCAGCTCCCAAAATCGTTCTCCACATAATTTCAAATAAGAACCTTTGTCCGGCTGGTTGTCGCGCCCATAGCAACATCCGTTGACAGGAACGACGTTCATCCGAGAGCGGTTTGTGCCCAAAACGCGTTTTGCTTTCGAGAAGTTATCAAGCATCCGCTTTATCTGTTGGCTGTTTCCCCAGTTAGGGCCTGATTTTATGGCGACGATGTAGTAGATATTTTCTCTCTTAAATTCGAGGTCTATTCCTTCCGCCGAAGATTTTTTTCCTCCAAAAATCTCTTCACACACAAAGATGGCGACCCTCTCCAAAAAACCGCCAAAAAGCGTTTCCTCTTGGGAGGACAAATGCGCAGAAAGCAAGTTTTCAACGATGCCGCTTGCCGTGTTGATGTTTTTCGCGCGGAAAAGGTATGGGTTCTTGCGAAGCAATACGGTGTCAAGGCGCAGACCTAAAAGGTTGTTATTCCTCGTTTCGTGAAAACCCCGAATGTTTTGCTCTATGAAAGCACCTATTTTTTTTAGCTGCTTATTTTCCATAGCTCGCGGGCTCCTCAAAAAGAACGTATTGCTCTTCTTCAAATTGTCGCTTGGTTAACGCGCAATACTCTTTCAGAATGTCTATTCCTACCGAATTTCGCCGTAGCGCGCTCGCCGCTCTAAGTGTTGTTCCCGAGCCCATGAAGGGATCAAGCACCCAATCATGCTCGTCCGTAAACAAGCGGATAAACCATTCGGGCAGCGCCAAAGGGAAGGCTGCGCTATGGTTTTTATTGCCGCATTCTGTCGCCATGTGCACTACGTTGGTTGGATACGCCATACTTCGTTCGACCCAGTTTGCGATGTTCTTTCCGAAGCCACTGCCCACCTGAGAATCAAACCGCACCACGTCATTTTTTCCAAGCGCCTTCAATCGCGGTTGCGCCCAATCTCCCATCGGTACCATGACCGCCTCTTGGTTCATTTTGAATTTCCGGGATTTTGTAAAATGCAACAAACGCTCCCAGGCATCCCGAAAGCGGTTGGGCCATTTGCCCGGGTAGCAATTTTTTTTGTGCCAGATATACTCTTCCGTCCACAACCAGCCTTGTTGGCGTAACGCCAAAATAAGCTCTAAAACGTAGGTATGCCGCTCTCCGTTCTCTGCTTTTTCCTTGATATTGAGCACAAAAGAGCCCGTCGGTTTGAGAACGCGAAGGAACTGTTCCGAACGAGGCAAAAACCAGTCAACATACTCTTCTGGCCTTACTCCGCCGTAAGTATTTTGTCGGCGATCTGCATACGGAGGGGATGTAATAACCAGATCAAAAAAATCGTCGGGGAAACGGTGAAGTTCCTCCTCGCAATCGCCCTGCAAAACGTTGGTTTCCACCCGCATGAAGCTATCCCTTCGGCGTCCGCTGATGCCAGTCGGTCGCCTGCTGGAAGCGGTGCGCGATGTTGAGCAGCCGCGCTTCCGAGAAGTACGGACCTTGCAACTGCATGCCGATGGGTAAGCTGCCAGGCAAGCCGCCCGACGTAAAGCCGCAAGGCACCGACATCGCCGGGATTCCGGCCAGGTTGGCGCCGATGGTGAAGATGTCGTTCAGGTACATTTTGATCGGGTCCTGCATTTGCGCGCCGAGCAGCGGCGCGGTCGTCGGCACGGTGGGGCCGAGGATCACGTCGCATTGCGTGAACGCGGCCTGATAATCTTCGGCGATCAACCGCCGCACTTTTTGCGCTTTCAGGTAGTAGGCGTCGTAGTAGCCGTGCGACAGCACATAGGTGCCGATCAGGATGCGGCGCTTGACTTCATCGCCGAACCCTTCGGCGCGCGTTTTTTTGTACATGTCGAGCAAGTCGGTGTACTGGGCGGCGCGATGGCCGTAGCGCACGCCGTCGAAGCACGACAGGTTCGATGAGGCTTCCGCCGGTCCCAGCACATGATAGACCGGCACCGAATAGCCGATGTTCGGCAGCGCGACCGGCACGGTGACCGCGCCGAGCGCCCGCAGTTCGGTCAGCGCGGCTTCGACGGCGGCGACCACCGGCGCGTCAACGCCGTCGCCAAAGAACACGTCGGGCAGGCCGATGCGGATGCCTTCGAGCGGTTTTTGGGACATCGGTTCAGCAATCTCGCGGCGGTAATCTTCTTTCGGGTGCGGCAGCGAAGTGGCGTCGCGGGCGTCGTGTCCGGCCATCGCCGTCAGCAACAACGCGCAATCTTCGGCGCTGCGCGCCATCGGCCCGGCCTGGTCGAGGCTGGAGGCGAACGCCACCATGCCGTGACGCGAGCAAATCCCGTAGGTCGGCTTGATGCCGGTGACGCCGCAGAATGACGACGGTTGCCGGATCGATCCGCCCGTGTCGGAGCCGGTCGCCGCCGGAACCAGCCCCGCCGCTACGGCGACCGCCGCGCCGCCGGAGCTGCCGCCCGGCACGGCATCGAGCTGCCAGGGGTTGCGGACGAGGCCGAAGAACGAGGTTTCGGTGCTGCTGCCCATCGCGAATTCGTCCATCGCGGTCTTGCCGAGCAGCACGGTGCCCGCCTGCTTCAATGCGGTGACGACGTGGGCATCGTAGGGGGCGACGAAATGCTCGAGCATTTTCGACGAACAGGTGGTGCGCAATCCCTCTGCCATGAACAAATCCTTGTGCGCGATCGGAATGCCGGTCAGCGCCCCGGCCTCACCTTTGGCGCGCGCCGCGTCCGCCGCTTTGGCGGCTGCGCGGGCGCCGTCGGGATCGACGCTGACAAAAGCATTGAGCACCGGCTGGGTGGCGGCGATTCTGGCCAGCCGTTCGTCGGCCAGTTCGAGCGCCGAAAACTGCCCTGCCGCCAGTCCGGCGGCCAGTTCGGTGACGGTGGCGTAAGCGAGGTCTGTCCGGCTCATTCGATCACCTTCGGCACGAGAAAAAGACCGTCCTGAACGGCGGGCGCACCCCGTTGGTAATCGTCGCGCCGATTCGGCTCGGTCACAACGTCGTCGCGCAGCGGCAGCGTCAGCGGTTGGGCGTGCGCCATCGGCAACACGCCGTCGGTCTCGATTTTGGACAAAACATCGATCATGCCGAAAATCGAACCGAGCTGCTGCTGTAAACGCAGCAACAGGCTCTCATCGATTTCGATCCGCGCGAGGTGCGCGATCCGTTGAATTTCATTCTGTGAAAGTGCCATCAACCATCCCGTTCCAATATCCGCAAGCACCGCGTCGCAGGCTGACTTTTGCGCCGACCGGGCAAAAACGCTGTGCAGAAACAAAGACAGATAGGTTATCATACGCGGGGACGCAAAGGCAGTCGGAAACGGGAGTCAAGACTGTTTTTGCTACGCGCGTCCGGTTTTTTTCCGGTTTGGTTCACTCCGCTTTTTGCCGGTTTCGGCAACGCTTTTGATTTTAGGACACTCCATGTTCGGCTTTTTGGGACGATACTTTTCCAGTGACCTGGCGATTGATCTGGGTACTGCCAACACGTTGGTTTACATGCGCGGCAAGGGTGTGGTGCTCGACGAACCCTCGGTCGTCGCCATCCGCCAGGAAGGCGGCTCGCACGGCAAGACCACCATTCAGGCGGTCGGCGTCGCCGCCAAGCAAATGCTCGGGCGCACCCCCGGCAACATTCAGGCGGTCAGGCCGATGAAGGACGGCGTGATCGCCGATTTCCGCGTCACCGAGAAAATGCTCAAGGAATTCATCAAGAAAGCCTTGCAACTGCGTTTTCAGTTTGCGCCCAATCTGCGCATCATTATCTGCGTGCCGTGCGGCTCGACCCAGGTCGAGCGCCGCGCCATCCGCGAATCGGCGCTGGAAGCCGGCGCCTCCAAAGTTTATCTGATCGAAGAGCCGATGGCGGCGGCGATCGGCGCCAATCTGCCGATTTCGGAAGCCACCGGTTCGATGGTGGTGGACATCGGCGGCGGCACCACCGAAGTCGGCGTCATCTCGCTGGGCGGCATGGTTTATGCTGGCAGCGTCCGCGTCGGCGGCGACCGCTTCGATGAAGCCATCGTCAATTACATCCGTCGCAACTACGGCATGCTGATCGGCGAAATGACCGCCGAAGAAGTCAAGAAAAGAATCGGCTCGGCGTTTCCGGGTTCGGAAGTGCGCGAAATGGAAATCAAGGGGCGCAACCTCGCCGAAGGCGTGCCGCGCAGCTTCACCGTTTCGTCGAACGAAATTCTGGAAGCGTTGAGCGATCCGCTGAACAGCATCGTTTCGGCGGTCAAAAGCGCGCTGGAGCGCACACCGCCCGAACTGGGCGCCGACATCGCCGATCATGGGATGGTGCTGACCGGCGGCGGCGCGTTGCTGCGCGATCTGGATCGTTTGTTGATGGAAGAAACCGGTTTGCCGGTCATCATCGCCGACGATCCGCTCACGTGCGTGGTTCGCGGCTGCGGTCAGGCGATCGAGGACATCGACAAACTGTCCACCCTTTTCACGACGGATTGACCCTAACGCCTGGGAGCGATGAACGAAGAGACTTGCGCCCATGATTCCCGGTGATCCGCCTCCGTATCTGTATCGCGGGCCGTCGATTCTGGCGCGTTTCGTTTTTTTCGCGTTGTTGTCGTTGTCGCTGTTGCTCGTCGATACCCGTTATCAACATCTGGAAAAATTGCGTGCCGGTATCGCCCTGGCGCTGTATCCGCTGCAACAGTTGGCGCGCTGGCCGCGGACGATGATGCAGGAAGTCGGCGTGTACTTCACCAGCAAAGAGATGCTGGAAAAACAGAACACGGCGTTGTCCTGGCTGCTGCTTGATCAGGGACACATGGTTCAGGAAGCGCAGACCGTGCAACAGGAAAACGCGCGACTTCGGGAACTGCTGCAACTGAAAGCGCAAACCCCGCGCAACACCCACGCCGTCGAAATGCTTTACGACACGCGCGATCCCTTCGTTCAGAAAATCACGATTGACAAGGGGCAAACGCACGGCATCATGGAAAGCTCGGCGGTTCTCGATCCTTATGGCGTCATCGGACAAGTCACGCATGTGTCGCCGTTCACGTCGGATGTGACGCTTCTGGTCGAAAAAAACCACACCACGCCGGTGCAGGTCGAGCGTACCGGCATGCGCAGCGTGCTTTACGGGATGGGCGCCGGTGTGCCGATGGAGTTGCGCTTTGTTTCTCCGGCCGCCGATGTTCTGGTCGGCGATCGCTTGGTCACGTCGGGATTGGGAAGCGTTTATCCGCCGGGATTGGCGGTGGCGATCATCACCGCGATCGACAACGACGCCGAGCAATCATTCGTTCACATCACCGCGAGGCCGACTGCCGGCGTCGCCAGCAGCCGCTACTTGCTCGTGGTGGACGCTTTGCCGCTTACGCCCACGCTTTCGTCGCCGCCGTCGCCGCCCGAAAAAAACAAGAGCAGGAGCCGACCGCCCGTTAACAGGAAAGTCCCATGAAGGAAAGCCCCATGAAGGAGGACTTCATGAAACACGCTTCGCCGCCGCCGCGCTTCAGCGGCCCGTCGCTGCAACCGATCAACCCGAATCTGCTGTTGCCGCCGCCGCGGCTCTGGTTCATCACGGTGACGCTTCTGATCGCGTTGTTGTTCGATTTGTTTCCGTTGTCCGAGATGTTGACGCCCTGGCGTCCTGAACTCGTCGCGCTGACCTTGTTGTACTGGTGCATTTGGGCGCCTCGGTTTATCGGCGTCAGCGTCGGCTTCCTGTTGGGGCTGGTGATGGATGTCGCCAACGGCTCGGCGCTGGGGCAGCATGCGTTCGCCTTTACACTGCTGGCCTTCGGCGCCGATTACTTCCGCCGTCGCGTCGCCAGTTTCCCGATGTGGCAGCAAATGGTGTTCGTCGCGCTGCTGCTGGAGCTTTGTGCGCTGGTGGTGTTTCTGGCGCGCATGATGAGCGGCGGCGCGCTGTCGTTCGGCGTCGTGTATTTCATCGTGCCGTTGCTGACGGCGTTGCTGTGGCCGCTGATGCAATTTTTGTTGCAGTGGCAGCAACGGCGCGCGGCGTTGTCGGATTGACGCGGATGGGTCGGCACGGTTTTCGCCGTTGGTTGTCGCGTTACCGTCATTACGGTCGCCAGGAAATCCGCAACCCGGAGCGCGAACTCTTTTTGTTTCGCAAACGCTTGTGGCTGACCGGATTGGCGATGTTGCTGCTGTTCGGCGTGCTGCTGGGACGTTTTTTCTACCTGCAAGTCGTTGCGCACCAGCAGTACCAGACACAGGCGGAAAACAACCGGATCGCCATCGTGCCGGTTGGCCCCAGCCGCGGCACGATCAGCGATCGCAACGGTGTCGTGCTGGCGCAGAGTTTTTCGGCGTATACGCTGGAACTGACGCCGTCCCGCGTCGGCGATCTCGAAGCCACGCTCGCTCAACTCGGCGAACTGATCGAGATCACGCCGCGCGATCTGCGCCGATTCCGTCGCGCGATGGACGAATCGCGCAACTTCAACAGCCTGCCGCTGCGAACCAAAATGAGCGACGAAGAAGTTGCTCGCTTCGCCACCTACAAATACCGCTTTCCCGGCGTTGACATCCGCGCCCGTCTTTACCGGCAATATCCGGTTGGGGAAGCGGCTGCGCATGTGCTCGGCTACATTGGCCGCATCAACGAACGCGACGTCGAACAACTGACCCAAAGCGGCGGTCTTCTCAACTACAAAGGCACCGACCACATCGGCAAAACCGGCATCGAGTTATCGTACGAAGAAACGCTGCATGGCATCGTCGGATTTGATGAAGTCGAAGTCGATGCGCTGGGACGGGCGGTGCGCTCGTTGACGCGGGTGCCGCCGATTCCCGGCGATCATCTGCAACTCACCATCGACCTGCGCTTGCAGCAACTTGCCGAACAGGCGCTCGGCGAATCGAAGGGCGCCGTGGTGGCGATCGATCCGAACAACGGCGAAATTCTGGCGATGGCGTCGATGCCCGGTTACGACCCCAATTTGTTCGTTGAAGGCATCGACGTTGCCAACTGGGAGCGCTTGAACACCTCGCCCGACAAACCGCTGCTGAATCGGCCACTGCGCGGCGCTTATCCCCCCGGCTCAACGGTCAAGCCGTTGCTGGCGCTGGCGGCGCTGACATCGGGCAAGCGCACCGCCGAACAGTCCTTCAGCGATCCCGGCTACTTTGATCTGCCGACAGGAGGCGGGAAGGCGCACCGTTTCCGCGATCAAAAACCTGACGGACATGGCCGCGTGGACATGCACAAATCCATCGTGGTGTCGTGCGACACCTATTACTACGTTCTCGCCAGCGAAACCGATATCGACGACACCGCCCGCTTCATGTCGCAATTCGGCCTCGGGCAGAAAACCGGCATCGACCTCGAAGGCGAAGCCGTTGGCGTGCTGGCGTCGCGCGCCTGGAAGCGCGAACGTTTCAGCGGCTCGCGCTACCGCGAAGAACACCGCCGATGGTATCTCGGCGACTCCATCTCCGCCGGGATCGGTCAGGGCTACAACAACGCCACCCCGCTGCAACTGGCGCACGCCACCGCCATGCTGGCGAACAACGGCGTTTCGTACCGCCCGCATCTGGTCAAGCGCATCATCGACGGCACGACCGGCCAGGTGAAAGAGATCCCGCCGGAAGAAACCCGCCGTCTCGAACTGAAACCGGCGCATCTGGCCGCGATCAAAAAAGCGATGGTCGATGTCAATCGCGAAGGAACGGCGGGGCGCATCTTCAAAGACGCGCCCTATACCAGCGCCGGAAAAACCGGCACCGCCCAGGTCTTTTCATTGCGCGGCGAACGCTACGTCGAAGAACAACTCAAACGCCATCTGCGCGACCACGCCTGGTTCATCGCCTACGCTCCCGCCGAAAACCCGAAGATCGCCCTGGCCGTCATCGTTGAAAACGGCGGTTTCGGCGCCCGCGCAGCGGCGCCGATCGCCCGTGTGCTGTTCGACTATTATCTGGCCGGCAAGCGCCCGGCCACGGCGGCGAAGCCCGACGACAACGACAACGATTGGGACGAGTAAACCATCATGCCGATCCGTGACAACTTTTTCGTCATCTGGTTGCGTTTCACCCATCGCATCGACGGGCCGCTGATGGCGATCGTGCTGCTCCTGCTGGCGGTCGGCGCAGTCGTCCTGTTTTCCGCCGTCGCGCCGGACACCGGGCGCTTCATACAACAGATGAAAAGCATCGGTCTGGCGCTGATCGTGATGTGGATCGTCGCCAACATCCCGCCGCACCGACTGGCGCAAATCGCGCTGCCGCTTTACCTCGTCGGCGTGCTGTTGCTCATCGCCGTCGCGCTGTTCGGCGTGACCGTCAACAACTCGCAACGCTGGCTGGCGCTTGGCGGCTTTCGTTTTCAGCCCTCCGAACTGTTGAAGCTGGCGGTGCCGCTGATGCTGGCCTGGTACTTCCAGAAAGTCGAAGCGCGAATCAACTTCGGCAATTTCCTGATCGCGATGCTGCTAATCGCGTTACCGGCCTGGTTGATCAAGCGACAGCCGGATTTGGGAACGGCCTTGCTCGTCGCCGCCTCCGGCTTTTATGTGCTGTATCTGGCGCGGCTGTCCTGGAAACCCATTTTCCTGATGGTGGCGACGGCGGTGCCGCTGATCTGGCTGTTCGCGCACGACTACCAAAAACAGCGGGTGCTGGCATTTCTCGATCCCGGCGCCGATCCGCTGCGTTCGGGCTACCACACCTTGCAGGCGTCCATCGCCATCGGCTCCGGCGGACTGACCGGCAAAGGCTGGATGCAGGGCACGCAGGCGCACCTCGAATTCCTGCCCGAACGCCACACCGATTTCATCTTCGCCGTTTACAGCGAAGAATTCGGACTGGTCGGCAACATCGTGCTGCTGATCCTGTACCTGGCGTTGCTGCTGCGCGCGATGGTGATCGCCAGCAATGCGCCCTCGCTGTTTGGCCGACTGCTTGCCGGTGCGATCACGCTGATGCTTTTCACCTACATCGTCGTCAACATGGGCATGGTCAGCGGCATTCTGCCGGTCGTGGGCGTGCCGTTGCCGTTCATTTCCTACGGCGGCACGGCGATGCTTTCACTGTTCATCTGCGTCGGCATCCTGATGAGCATCCAGACACACCGCAAACTGGTTTCAACGTGAGGACTCGGGATATGCAGCACCAACATTTTCAGCATTGTTCAAAGGGAAATTCGCCTCACGCGGAGACGCGGAGGCGCGAAGAAAACCTTTTAACCACGAAAAGGCACGAAAGGTACGAAAGCCACGAAAAAAAGCCCCCTTTTGAAAGAGGGTGGCCGCCGAAGGCGGACGGGGGTTTGCAGGGGGTGTTGGCGAAGTCGACGGGTGTTGGCTTCTCGCAAAGAGAAAGAAACGCCGGACAAAACGCACTTCGCGTCCTGTTGCTTTGTCTCATCACGCCCTTCCTGCTTGCTGCCTGCTCAAGCCCCCCCAAAACCACCACCGGCGGCTACTATCAGGACGACGGCCCAAGCAGCACGACCATCAACCTCGACGCCATTCCCGACGCCGTTCCACGCGCCGAACCGCTGCACCGCTTCGCCAACCGTCCCTACACCGTGCTGGGGCGCACCTATGTGCCGGCGACCACATTGGCGCCGTACAAAGCGCGCGGCACCGCCTCCTGGTACGGCAAGAAATTCCACGGCAACAAAACCTCGACCGGCGAAACCTACGACATGTTTGCGATGAGCGCGGCGCATCCGACCCTGCCGCTGCCGTCGTATGCGCGCGTCACCGGCGTTGCCAGCGGCAAGAGCGTCGTCGTGCGCGTCAACGATCGCGGCCCGTTCCTGCACGATCGCCTCATCGACCTTTCCTACGCAGCCGCCCACCGGATCGGCATTGCCGCCGCCGGCACCGGCGAAGTCATCGTTGAGACGATCCTGCCTGGCGCCCCGCGTTCCGCCGAAGGCGGCGGGGGGGTGTTCCCCACAACACCTGCTGCGCCGGAAAGCCCCGCCGCCCCCGTTGCAACCCCCGCGCAACCGGCGGACACCGCGCTGCAAACCGTCAGCAGCGGCGTCATCGTGCAACTCGGCGTTTTTGCCGACGCCGCCAACGCCGCCACGTTTTTGGCGCACGTCCAGGGACTGCTCGACGCCACGCAATACAGCGCCCGCATCCAGCAGCGCGACGACGGCAAATACCGCGTGTTCCTCGGGCCGTACCCGCAACGCGCCGACGCGCAGCAGGCAGCAGCGCATTTGAACGAAGCGTTGGGGCTGACGACATTCGTGACCGCGCCGTGAGGGCAGGGATCAGAGGTCAGGAATCAGAACGTAGGGGCGCGATTTATCGCGCCCTGTTTGTTCTCACGCGAAGCCGCGAGGGAACAAAGCTCCCTCCCCTTCAAGGGGAAGGCCAGGATGGGGATGGGGTTATCAGGAATCAGAGGTCAGAGGTCAGAGGTCAGGGATCAGAAAAGCCCCCGCCTTGCCCCCTTTTCAAAGGGGGTGTCGGCGAAGCCGACGGGGGTTTGCAGCAAGCGTAGCCCGGATAAGCGAAGCGCCATCCGGGAATCAACACGATTAATCGCAAAGAGCGCAAAGAAACGCATAGAACGCAAAGAAAAAAGTCCTTTGCGCGTGTAGGGGCGCGATTTATCGCGCCCTGTTTGTTCTCACGCGAAGCCGCGAGGGAACGCACGTTCCTTCCCCTTCAAGGGGAAGGCCAGGATGGGGATGGGGTTATCAGGAATCAGAGGTCAGAGGTCAGGGATCAGAAAAGCCCCCGCCTTGCCCCCTTTTCAAAGGGGGTGTCGGCGAAGCCGACGGGGGTTTGCAGCAAGCGTAGCCCGGATAAGCGAAGCGCCATCCGGGAATCAACACGATTAATCGCAAAGAGCGCAAAGAAACGCATAGAACGCAAAGAAAAAAGTCCTTTGCGCGTGTAGGGGCGCGATTTATCGCGCCCTGTTTGTTCTCACGCGAAGCCGCGAGGGAACGCACGTTCCTTCCCCTTCAAGGGGAAGGCCAGGATGGGGATGGGGTTATCAGGAATCAGAGGTCAGAGGTCAGGGATCAGAAAAGCCCCCGCCTTGCCCCCTTTTCAAAGGGGGTGTCGGCGAAGCCGACGGGGGTTTGCAGCAAGCGTAGCCCGGATAAGCGAAGCGCCATCCGGGAACAAGAAACACGATTTCACCGCAAAGAACGCAAAGAAACGCATAGAGCGCAAAGAAAAAAACCGTCATTCTGCACGACGCGAAGCGGCGTCGCAGAATCCAAAAAAACAGGGCGCGATAAATCGCGCCCCTACGGCAAAACGCGCCGATAGCGCCGTAGGGGCGGCAATCTGCCGCCCGTAACACAACAAACCCCCGTCGGCTTCGCCGCCCCCCCCCTTTCAAAAGGGGGCTTTTCTTCTTCGCGCCTTCGCGCCTTCGCGTGAGACCGCCTATTCTCCCCTCTCCCCGTCATTCCCGTGAAAGCGGGAATCCAGTACATGATAAGGGGCGGGGGAGAGGGCAAAAAGGAAATGCTGGGTTTCGCTGCTCGCTCAACCCAGCCTACGACGCTGGTTCCCGGACTGCGCCGCTTTGCGGCTTGTCCAGGCTACGCGCTGCGCAATCCGAACCGCTTGGTTGCATTTACGGTTAAAATCCCATTTTCAAAGCATCATGGGTCACATTTTCGCGGAGAGGTTGAAATGAGAAAAGCATTGAGAGCATGGGTGGCGGCGTTGGCGTTGCTGTTGTTGCCGGTGATGGCGCAGGCGGTAGGGATCGGGAAGCCGGGGGATTTGGCGGCAGGCGCGGATCTGAGCGGTACAGAGGTATATTTCGGGAGCTACAACGGCAGCTCGATCAAATGGTATGTGGTCGCCACAGACAATGCCGCCGGAACAGCGACGTTGTGGACGACGACGAGCATGGGGAGTCGGCAATACGATCCTCAGCAGCACCGTAACTGGAGCGGTTCGGACATAGCGCATTGGCTGAACGGGACGGGAACACATAACGGCAACGGTTTTTTGCAAAATGCTTTCAGTCTGGCGGAGCAATCGGCGATCATGCAGTATGGAACAACCGAAAATGGCCTTTATGTAAGCAATATTGACATTAGTCAAAAAATCGTATTGCCCTCTGTGGCGGAAATAGGTGCTGGGGGCACAACAGGCGATTGGGGCATTCCTTATACGGGTACCAATGACGGGAAGCGTGGATTTGGCGATTGGTGGTGGCTGCGCTCGCCGGGCGACCACGGCCTCTTCGCGGCGGTCGCGAGCGACGTCGGCATCGTCTTCGGCAGTGGTTACGATGTCGACCTTCTTGCTTCCTCTCGTCCCGCTTTTAAACTCAATCTGGCATCTGTCATCTTCACATCTTCAGTCAGTACAAATCCCAAATCCGATGCGACCGCAGGCGCGGGTTTAAATCCGGCCGCCGCGATAGAGGCGGCCGGCGCGGTGAAATTGACGATAACAAGCGTCTATCATGCAACAACCAACCCGGACGGGCTTGCGTTGACCAGCGTCACCCGCACAGGCATCAGTGGGCGCACGGTTTCTTTTAGCTACACCGGCGCGACGGTGGGCAAAACGCTTTCGGCGGTGGTGATGGACAACACCGGCGCGGTGACGTATTACGGGAAACTGGCGGAGAATATCGCGGCAAGCGGCAGCGCATCGGTCACCATCCCGAGCGGTCTGGCGGCAACGGATACGCTGCACATCTTCGTCGAGGAACTCAACGGCGATCAGGAAACGGACTTCGCCAGCGCGTTGCTGCCGTTGGGCATTCCGGGAGATTTGGACGGCTCGGTGTCCATTTCTGGCGCGGTAGCTGTCGGTGAAACGCTGACGGCGACACCGACGATTACTTCGGCGGCTCCGGGAGCGCTTTCTTACCAATGGCGGCGCGGCGGCGTGGACATCTCGGGCGCTTCCAGCAACACGTACACCGTCACCGCCGACGACATCGGGCAAACGATCACCGTCACGGTTGAGGCGGCGAATTGTTTCGGCAGTTTGACTTCCGGCGGCGTGATGGTGCTTTCCAACAATGCGGGGCTGGTGAACATCTTTGGGCAGGTGCTTACTTTGGGCAATGAAGCAGGAACAGTGGGCGCTCCGATCACGGCGAACATGGCGGTGGCGAACAACGTCGCTTCGATTGCGGACAGCAATATCAGCGCGGCGACCGGCGCGACGGTCGAACTGTTCTCCGATGCTGCTTTTACGACACCGCAAAGCCCGATCAACCTGACCGCAGGCGCGAGCACCACCGTTTACATCCGCGTGACCGCCGCCGACGGCGTGACGACGCTGTATTACGCCGTGACCATCGCAAGGGCGGCGAATCCTCTGGCGGGAGGCACGACGGCTTCTATTCCTGCGTTGGGGCCGATGGGGTTGGGGCTGCTGGTGTTGATGCTGGCGGGGGTGGTGATGCGAAGGCGCAAGGTGTAGGGCATAGGTTGGTGGTGAGCGAAGCGAACCCCAACAATCAACCACCATCAACGAAACGGTGGGCACGGCCTGACGGCCTTTGCCCACTCTACACGCTTTGGCGGGATGAGGCGTAGGGGCGCGATTTATCGCGCCCTGTTTTATGGATTCTGCGACGCCGCTTCGCGTCGTGCAGAATGACGTTTTTTTCTTTGCGCTCTATGCGTTCTTTGCGGTTAAATAATATTTTTGATTCCCGGATGGCGCTTCGCTTATCCGGGCTACGCGCTGCGAAGGAACGATCCCCTCTCCCGCTTGCGGGAGAGGGGTGGGGGAGAGGGCGTAGGGGCGCGATTTATCGCGCCCTTTTTGTGGATTCTGCGACGCCG
>Ga0209737_10000130_pt1 | contig 66273 bp, 34 predicted proteins | sample TergutCu122P3_FD_187284 | JGI IMG/M metagenome (GOLD analysis project Ga0209737, IMG submission 187284) | Cubitermes ugandensis P3 segment gut microbial communities from Kakamega Forest, Kenya - Cu122 P3 (SPAdes) (version 2) | ecosystem: Host-associated > Arthropoda: Insects > Digestive system... | reverse complement strand
TGCTTGTTTTGTGTCCGTTTTTTCAAATCTTATTTTTTAAAACCGCCTTTGGCGGGTTTTTTTGCCCCCTTTTTGCCCCGCTTCGCGGGGTATTTATATTTTTGATTGTGAGTGGTTTATGCGCTTGTTTTGTGTCCGTTTTTTCAAATCTTATTTTTTAAAACCGCCTTTGGCGGGTTTTTTTGCCCCCTTTTTTGCCCCGCTTTGCGGGGTATTTATTTGATTTTTAATTGTTTGTCAAGTTGTTTTTTGCTGTTTTTCAGACATTTTTTGTTTGCTTTTTGTTTCTTCTCGGCAGGTTTTTTTCAGGGCATTTTTGAGGTTTATTTGTCCGTTTTTCGGGGTTTGTTTTTGGGGTTTTCTGTTGTTCTTTTTGTTTGTTTTTCTGTCGTTTTTTTCGGGGTTTTTCGGGGCGGTTTTTGCCCTGCCAGAACTGCCGAAACGCCTGTCTGCAAAGGATTTCCGTTTTCTTCTCTGTTAATAACTTTATTCTTTTTTCTCTGTTTTTTCCCTTTATTTTGTACTCTATTTTTCCGCTTTTTATATCAAAAAGTTTCCCGCTTTGCGGGAACAAAAGGGGGGCATTTTTCCCGCTTCGCGGGAAGTTTAAAAAAGAAAATCAAAAACAAATTAAATTCAATTTTTATGCAGAATTTACAAATTATCAATCCGCATTTTATAATCTATGCCGATACGATTTTTACGATTGACGTTTTGGGCGGTGTGGATTTACAGCAAATTGAAAGAATGATTTGCACTTTACGGATAGCACACAAAGATTATCCGCAGTACCGAACAACGCTTGACCTGTACAACGACAGCCAAACGGATAAACTTATCCGCACGCTTTGCGATAAATGGGGCGTTTCGCTTATGGAAGTTTCAAAATCCGTTCACGCTTTTATCTGCCAATTAGAAAGTTATAAATTAGAGCGTTTGCGTTATCCGCAGGGCGACAAAGGCAAAGATTTTGAAATGAGCGCGGAAGAAGAAAAATCGGCAAAGGATTATTTGAAAAATCCGAATTTAATCCAAAATCTAAAAAACGATTTAGAGAAAATCGGGATTTTGGGCGAAGAAGAAAACGCCTTGATTTTGTTTTTGGCAATGGCAAGCCACAAATCCGATAATCCGTTTTCCGTTCTCTGCCTTGCAAAAAGTGGAATTGGAAAAAGTTATCTATTAAACAAATTAGCCGATTGTATGCCGAAAAACACATTTAGTTTCCACACGCAAATCAGCGAAAACGCACTTTATTACTTTGACAGCAAGCAAATTGACGGCAAAACTTTGTTTATTGAAGATTTAGAATGGACAAACGCAATGTTAAATCCGCTTGCAACGCTACAAACACAGGGCAAACTGATAAAAACCCGCGCCACAAAAGACAAAGACGGAATGTTGCACAGCACCACCTTTGAAGTAACGGCAAAACTTTGTTTAATTGCCTGCGCCTACTCTGAAAAAAACTACGAACAGTTGAGCCTGCCGTTTTTGTGTCTGCACTTAAATCACACTCACACACAGGACATTAACGTAATGGAATATCAAAAGAAAATCAAAGCGGGTTTGATAAATCAAGCGGAAATTACCCAAATACAAAGAAAATTACAATGCGTTTTAGCAAGTTTGAAAACCGAAAACATAATCAATCCGTTTGCGCCCTTAATCCATTTGCCCGAAGATTTACCGCACCCGCGCAAAACGCTGTTGCTGTTGCTGAATTTTATCGAAACCGTTACTTTTTTCAATCAATATCAGCGCGAAAATCTTGTAAATGAGCAAACAGGCGAAGTTTTTATAAAAACCAATCCCGAAGATATAGAACTTGCATTTTGTTTGCTCAAAAACTCGCTGTTCCGCAGGGCTGACGAGTTAAGCACAACGGCACGCGGTTTTTATAATTGGCTCAAAAAATACTTGACAGAGGCAAAAACAAACCAATTTAACGCGCTCGATATTAGAAAAGCAAAACGAATACACCCGCGAACATTAAACCGATATTTGCAGGAACTTTGCCTTTTTCATTATATCCAAATCGCAGGCGGAAATAAATATCGCGGTGGCTATCAATACAAAATTACCAATCTCGGCGAAGATAACGGCTTAAATATCGGCATTGAAAACGCTTTGCGCCAAACGCTCGAAACGATAAAAGCCGAACACAGTAAGACAGTAGGACAAAACCAAATGGCTAACACTCAAAATGCTGTGAAACAGACAAAAACAAGTAAGACGACACGAAAATAATTAAAACTTAAAACAAAATGAATAAGAAAGGATTTACAAATTATTTAGAACGCAAAGGACTTGCCCAAGCAACGCAGAAACAATATCTGTTAGACTTGCAACTGTTTTTTACTTGGGCAAAAAAAGAGGATATACAGGTAACAAAGCCCGATATTTTAAAATATCTGGAATACTTGAAAAAACGCAAACAACTGCAAAACGTAACCCGACAGCACCACCTTATTGCGTTAAATCATTACTTTACTTTTTTGTACAGCAACGAACAGATAATTACAAATCCCTGCCTGTTCATTAAAATACGCGGAACAAACAAAAAGCAACTGCATAAAATTTACACTCCCGAAGAACTTGACGGGCTTTTTGATAATTACTATCAACTTTTTGTGCGGAACTATGACGACAGCCGACACCGCCACGAGGGACAACGGCATTACTCGGTTTTATACAGAGAACGGAACGCTCTAATTGTCAGTATTTTGTTTAATCAGGGAATAACCACGACCGAAATAGAAAGAATACAACAAAACGACATTGATTTAATCAAAGCCACAATCAAAATCAGGGGCGGAAAACGCGGGAATGACAGAATTTTACCGCTCAAAGCCACGCAAATAGGTTTTTTTATCAATTATCTGCAAAATATACGCCCGCAATTATTTGAATACCAAACAAAAGAAAGTGAAAAACTTTTTTTGCCTCTGCCCGCAATCAGTTACAAAAAAACCGATAATGATATGACAAGAGGCGTTTTTAAACCAATAACAACACAAATAAAAACCATTGACAAACAGTTTTTAAACTTCCAACAAGTACGCGCTTCTGTAATTACATTTTGGATAAAAGCGCAAGGGTTACGCAAAGCCCAACACTTGGCAGGACACCGTTGTATCTGCACCACCGAAAAATATGTTGCCAATGATTTAGAGAATTTAATAGACGATATAAATAAACTGCACCCTTTTCAATTTTAGTTTTTATGAAAAAAGACAACGAAACGATAATAACAGATTTTTTGAAATGGCTTGAAACGCTTGGCTACTCGGCTACGTTTATGCGTCATTGCAGGTTAAGCACGAAAACATTTTTAAAATGGTTAAAAGACAAACAAGTAAGTAAAGAACAACTTACAAATCAACATATTGTAGAGTATCAAAATTATTTACAATCCCGCCCGAATAAGATATACAAAGGGCAAACGTTAGGCGTTGCACACTTGAATAAAACTTATATTGTAATCGACAAGTTTTTAGAGTTTTTGCAGTATTACGGCGTAAAAAATGCACCTGTTCCGACAAATTACCGTATAGAAACGAAAAAACAGGAACGACCGCCAAAAGTTGAAATGCTGTTGAATACAAGTTATAAGGCAATTTTAGAAGAATACGCCGTTTGGCTTGATACGTTGGGCTACGCTGAAAGCGTTGTTATTTACGGCAAACGCTATACTCGAATGTTTTTTGAATGGTTGGAAAAAAGGCAAATACAAAGTATCAATCAACTGACAAACAAAATAATAAACGAATATCACGCCTATTTAGAAACCCGCCCGAATTGGAAGTACAAAGGGCGAATGTTGAGCGTTGCACACTTAAATCACAATTTTTTTGCTATTGATAAATTATTAGAGTTTTTGCACCAATACGGCTTGGAAAATACACCTGTGCCGACAAATCGCCGAATAGAAGTAGATAATGAGGCAAGAATACTCAAAATCGAAACGCTTACACAACAGGAAATAAAAACGCTTTACGCTTGCATACCCGAAACATACCCGAAACAAATTTTTGCAGAACGGCAGGAAAAACAGGCAGAATTAAGAGTTATTTTTGCGTTGTTTTATGGTTGTGGATTAAGGCGTTCAGAGGGTTGGAAATTACGCTTAAAAGACATTGATTTTGACCGCAAAACCATTTTTGTAGAACAGGGCAAAAACTACAAAGACCGCATTATACCAATGTCGGCAGGCGTTTATAAAGAATTACAGGATTACATTTACAATTATCGAAACAGGCAAAAAGCAGGCGACCGCCTTTTTAACTGCGACAAAGCCACCTTTGGCAACAAATTAAAATACCTGCAAACCTTTTGCAATGACGAAAACATAAAGGCAAAACGCCTATCAATGCACGTTTTACGCCACTCAATAGCAACCCACCTTTTGCAGAACGGAATGAATATCGAAAATATCGCTTTGTTTTTAGGGCATAGTTGCCTCGATACTACCCAAATTTATACGCATTTAGTCTAAAAAACACTGAAAAACACGAAAAGAGGGCAAAAAATTGTTCTCTTTTTTTGTGTACTTGTATCTGAATAATTTTTTGTAATTTTGCACCTGTAATTTTTACGGTAAAAAATGGGTTGTTTAAAACTGCATATATTAGACGAACAGTACAAAAGAACTGAATTAAAAGTTAGTTACGGAAACAAAAAACTGACTTCTGATTTTGCTTTTGAAAATGTGCGTAGAATAACACTTTATGCCTACTGCTTGAACAATCCGATAATTTTTATTGACCCCGATGGACGAGAAGTAAGGCTCTCAAATCTTACAGACAAACAACACCAAAAAGCGGTTCAAAATATGTTAGAAACAAAAAACGGGCGTGCTTTCATAGGCAGATATATGTCAGAAGGACAAACAATAAAGTTAGGAGAAAAAACATATTCATTTAATTCCACAGGAGATAGAGCAAAAGATGTATTGTTTATACAATCAGCAGACGCTAAAGCTATGGGAAATCGTAATGGGTGTGCATATACTTACACCAAGCAAAATAAAGAGATTTCTGAAATAACAGACCCTCTTAATGTTAATTTAAGAGAAGGAGTATTCTCGCGTATTTTCTTAAAGGTAGGTTTAGATGAAAAACAGGCTACAGGAACGTTAGGACATGAAGCATTTGTTCATACAGATAGAAAAGCTGATTTACTTAATGAAATGGATGCGAAAATTAATAATGGCAATTATTCAAGGCGTGAATATGTAGAGGATTTCTACTTATTGCCAAGAGGAGATATAGACCATAAGGCGTTAGGAAAAGGAACGATATTTAAATACGAAAACTATCTAAACCAATTGTCTAACAATAAAAAAGATAACTTTTATTTAAACTATTATAAAAAAGAAGTTGAAAGATATGGAAAATAAATCAAAATATGCTTTAATTTTTTTTATGATTATTTTTGTGTCATCATGCAATACATTTAATAATGATTGTTTAGAAAAAAAAGATAAACAAAATATCATACTGAAAAAGGAATACCATAAAAATGGACAACTAAAAGAAGTTGGGGCTCTCATAGATTCTGTCATGCAAGGATATTGGATTGGTTATGATTCTTTGGGGCGGAAAAATTCAGAATGTATATATTTAGATAATGAACTAAATGGACCTTTTATTTTATACTATGAGAACGGAAATAAAATGATAGAGGGATATATGGTGAATAATGCCTGGGAAGGAGAACGAATATGGTATTTTTGGAATGGGAACATTCAAGATAAAGGAGCGTTTAATAATGTCGGAAAAGATGGGATATGGGAATATTACACAGAAGACGGGATGCTTGATAAAAAAGTTTTATATAAAGATGGAGATATTGTAGAGGTACTTGAAGATAATTATCTTGATTTTCCGCCTTGGATTCCACAATAAGGTAGTTGTATTCTGTGGTAGAATATCAAAAACGAAATGTACAGGTTTGGCCTTCGTTTGGTGCAAGTTTAACGAAGTGTAACTTGTACCCCGAGGGAATGAATTTTTGAAATATTAAAAAATGGATGATGTGGTTGGAGTAGGCACCGTAGAGACGCGGCGTGCCACTCCGCTGCCGCGCGATTTTATCGCGTGGTAGTGTGGCAAGTGTAAAGAAGAAATATAAAGGATCATACCACACGATAAAATCGTGCGGCAGCGGGGTTTATCAAAGAGGACGGTTAGTTCGTTCAGCGTTTCAAAATTGGTAATTTCTATATTTATGAAAAACTTTTTAATGCTATTGCTACTATTAGTAAGTATATCATCTTGTTGCAATAAAAATAAATTGATTGTGGATTACGGCGAATTAAATCCTAATGATTTTGAAATATACCTATCAATATTTCCAGAAATTAATGATAGACTTATATATAAGGCAGGAGTATATCACGATATTCCGAATGAATATGGTGAAAATGATTGGATTATCATATATAAAGGTAAGCAACAATGCCAGTTTCGTCATTTTAAAACAAACAGAAGATATACTCATAAATATAAATTTGCTTTTTATAAAAAAGAAGATACGTTTTATTGTGATATTGATATTCGTGGGAAAAATAGAATGCAAGATACCTCTTATTTTATTGCTATTGAATAATACTAAAATCGGCAGGCAGCAACCTTCGTTTGGTGCAAGTTTAACGAAGTGTAACTTGTACCCCGAGGGAATGAATTTTTGAAATATTAAAAAATGGATGATGTGGTTGGAGTAGGCACCGTAGAGACGCGGCGTGCCACGTCTCTACAACTCCGCTGCCGCGCGATTTTATCGCGTGGTGGTGTGGCAAGTGTAAAGAAGAAATATAAAGGATCATACCACACGATAAAATCGTGCGGCAGCGGGGGGACAACCCGGTGTAGATGAATTTATTTATACTAATCGTGCAGACGTGATGTTAAGGAGGCTTGGTTATGATTACTAAATGGAAATATATTGCAGTATTTATTGGTATTTTAACAGGACTTTGTTATTGTCAATCAGGAAAAAGAATCCAACAGCAGGCTATCAAAGATATACAAGGTCGCCCGATTAGTTCTCTGTTGAAAGATAACAAAACAACTTATTATTCTGAAAATGGAGAAAAAATAATAGCCTATGTTGGAGGGGTAGAATTTAATGGAGGACGGGATTCTTTGTCTGCATATCTTTTAACAAAATACGTTAATCATCCAAGTTATAATTATGAGGAATACAATGTTTATGAGTATTTTGTTATATTATTTGATAAGAATTTAGATATTAAAGAAGTTCGTATTATGTATAGGAAATATGCTGATAATGAAAGATTTTACTATGATAATATTTTTATTGACGCATTAAAAAGCACGACCGGAATGTGGCATAAAACTGTTGAAAATCAGGAGTGGTACACTTATCTATATCGCCAAAGAATCTATTAAAACAACGAATGACCAACACTGCCGATGTGGAGAGCATTTACAACACCCATTTGACGCAAATTTATAATAAACTAAATTATTGATTTTTTTAAAATATAATTTTTATGAAAAGAATATTTTTACTCTTTTTTATGATGATATTTGCTTTTGTGATAAATATCAACGCCTCTTCTTTTGGTCGCAATATACTTACTAACGGAAGCTTTGAAAGCGACTTCACCGAAAGTGGTTGGAGTGTTCGGGGTGGTAGTTGGGAAATCGTTTCCGAAGATGCACTTGATGGTAATAAAATGCTGAAAGTAACAGCTGGAACCGGAACGGATCCTTGGGATACACAAGTATTCGTAGAGCCTATAATTATAGATTCCAAGTCTCTGTTTTATTATGGAGGTGATCAGTTCGAAATTTCTTTTTATATAAAATCAGACATTGACGGAGAAGTAAGACTTTCATTTGAAGGAATGACCAATAGATGGCCTTTGGTTAATGGTAAAAGCTCTGTTATCACTTCTTCCACTTGGCAAAAGGTAGTTTACAGCCCCGAAACAACTTCTTATGATTGGTCAATCTCAGCAGAAACATTGCTAATTTACTTCGATTTGGGTTATGCTCCTAATGTAACTTACTATATTGATGACGTGCGTGTAGTTGATTTAACTTCTACTACCCACGAACAAGTGGTTATAGGTGGGATATGCTACAATCTTTCAGGGTCTCACGCGGAAGTAACATCTAACGGTGGTTTGTACACAGGTAATGTTATTATTCCAAGTACAGTTATTTATGATGATATACATTATGAAGTAACGAAAATCGGCGATTCAGCTTTTGAGGGTTGCAGCAACTTAACTTCCATTACTTTTCCAACCAGTATAAATAGCATTAAAAGCAATGCTTTTAAAGATTGTAAAGGACTGACCTCAATTACTATTCCCGAAAGAGTGAAAAATATTGAAAATAGTGCTTTTTCCGGTTGTGGTCTAACTTCAATTACTATCTCGGAAGATGTGAAAAGCATCGGAAATATGGCTTTTTCTCAATGTGAGAATTTAGCATCAGTTATCATTGGCAGTAAAGTTGCGAGCATAGGAGATAAAGCATTTGAAAGTTGTAACAATCTTATTTCTATCACCATTCCCGAAAATGTAACAAGTATTGGAGATAAGGCTTTTGATAATTGTTCTCATCTTACTACTGTTTATTTTAATGCGGAAAATTGCACTATCAAAAGCAGTATTTTTAGTAATTGTACATCATTAAGTACTATTTATATAGGAGATAATGTAAAAGAAATACCGGATAATGCTTTTGCTGATTGTAGTGCTCTTACTACAATTAGTATTCCGGAAGGTGTTACGAGTATAGGAAATGCTGCTTTTAGAAATTGTAAAGAACTTACTTCTATTATTATTCCCGCCGGTGTAACAAGTATTGGAGTTGGTGCTTTTGGTGGTTGTAATAATCTTGCTTCTATCACCATTCCGAGTGGTGTTACATCTATTGGATGGAGTGCTTTTAGAGGTTGCAGTAGTCTGACTTCCATAACTATTCCGAATAGTGTTACGGGGCTTATTGCCGGACTTTTTGAAGATTGTAGCAACCTAACGACCGTTACCATTCCGAGCAGCATTACAGGTATGTGGGGTAATCTTTTTAAAGGTTGTAAAAGTCTAACATCAATAGTAAATCTTAATCCTGTACCAATGCCGATAGAGGTACCTTCGTTTGGTTATGAGCCTTTTTTAGACGTTGACAAAAATACATGTATCCTTTATGTTCCTTTTGGAAGTAGCGAAGCATATAGAAATGCAAATGACTGGAAAGATTGGGGAGATTGGATGGGAGAATGGAAAGGTTGGAACGATTTTGTAAACATCATAGAACTCCCCAATATATCAAAAGAAGATATTGACATTACCCCATCCGAAAACAACGTGCTGATAGAATGGCTAGCCTACGAAAATGCAGAAGGTTACAAACTAATTATTTACCACGATGAAGCACATACTGATACTGTTTGTGTATTGGAATTTGATGCTGAGGGTAAGTTACTTCGTTCTGTAAATTCAAAAATTTCTCAAACAGTAGAAAATCTGTCGAAGGGTACGGATTATTATTACACGATAGAAATACTTGGCGTAGGTAATGCTATATTGGCAAGTTTGTCGGGCAAATTTAAAACTTCGGGCGAGTTGGCCAGCACCGTAGAGACGGGGCGCGCCCCGTCTCTACAACCGAGCATCATAGGTTATTACAACATTATGGGTATAAAACTACCCAAAGAGCCTAAAAATGAACTGTATATCATTTTGTATAGTGATGGAAAGAGTATAAAAATGATGAAGAAATAATGAGTAGGATACAACTCCCCTGTTGCCAGTAGTGTGTAAATAATGAAAAGTGAACTGTTCGGCTCGGCTACCGCGCGATTGTATCGCGTGGTAGTTTACAGTAAACAATGAATATGGATTGGCAAGAATGCCACACGATACAATCGTGCGGCAGCGGAGGTGTAAAAATTAGTTATTTATTTGTAATTCAGTACTATAAATATAACTATTTTTAATTTACCATGCTAATTTTTTACTGTTTTATTATATCGAACTCACGTTAAAATAGTAACCTGAGTTTTGGATAAGAATTTTCTTATTCTATTGATTTTCAGACTTCTCCCTCCACTACGTTTTGGTCGGAATGACCAGTATTTCTGGTGTGCGAGGGAGGAATCTCGCTTATCCAAAACTCAGGTTAGCATCTATATATAATGGGGGGACCCCAAGCGAAGGTGTTTTTTTATATACAGAAAAAATACGCGACATATTGAGCCGTCCTCATTTGCGAGCATTGGCGGTTTCATCCGGCTTTTGCAATCGCAGTTCCAAATTAAAACCGGAAGCGTTCTTTGATATGCTTTTTTATACGGTATCTAATATATGCTATATTTGTAGCGAGACAACAAAAAAAGCAGAGCGTTTTTTCGTACAAAAACAACCCCGCATAGTAAAAACTTAAAAGTTCTTTAACATGGTGCAAGGTACGAGTTCCCCCCAATTTCACAAGAGAAAGGGGCTAAAAATAATAATACTTTAATCAGAATGCAAAATAATTGATATACAGACAATTGCGCCTTAATCTGACGGCTATGGACAAAGAGCCATACGCTAAACGGTGCAGTTTTCATTTTCAGTGTACTATGGCAAACTGGGTTTTGTCGCAGAAAAAAGAACATTTTTTAAAACTACCACCAACATGTCTCAAAACCGAACAAAAGGTGTCCGTTTCCGAACACTTTTAAAACTCCCGCTATTCTTAAAACACTTAAATTCATTAATTTAAAACTTTGGCACGCCATTTGCGATATTTAAACTAAAAAAAAGAAAAAATTATTACTCATATAAAATGAAAGTATCTAATCTCATTCGAACGTTGTTATTAATTATAACAATGAACACGCTATTTACGCAGATAGCAGCTGCCGATGTGACAATCGACAAAACCAATTTTCCCGACCCCAATTTTAGGGCGTGGTTGCAAGCACAGCCATATGGTAGTGATGATTTGATTACGGATGATGAGATTGCGAATATAACAACGATAAATGTGTCTTCTATGAATATAGAGGATTTAATGGGGATAGAGTATTTTACGGCGCTGACAGATTTGCATTGCAACGGCAATCAACTGAAAACCCTTGATGTATCAAAGAATACGGCACTGAAAACTTTGAATTGCAACAGTAATCAACTAACCGCCCTTGATGTATCAAAGAATATAGAATTAACACGATTGATTTGTTCCAACAACCCACTAACTACCCTTGATGTATCAAAGAATACGGTACTGACAGATTTGTCTTGTTCCAACAACCTACTAACGACCCTTGATATATCGAAGAATACAACGTTAACAGGGGTGTATTGCCACGACAATCAACTAACTACCCTTGATGTATCAAAGAATACGGTACTGACAGATTTGTCTTGTTCCAACAACCTACTAACGACCCTTGATGTATCAAAAAATACGGGACTGAAAACTTTGTATTGCAGCGGTAATCAACTAACCGCCCTTGATGTATCAAAGAATATAGAATTAACACAGTTGATTTGTTCCAACAACCCACTAACGACCCTTGATGTATCAAAGAATACGGCGTTGACAGATTTGCAGTGCGTTTTAAATCAACTGACTACCCTTGATGTCTCGAATAATACGGCACTGACAAGTCTGTGGTGCTACAATAATCAGCTGGCAACCCTTAATGTCTCGAATAATACGGCACTGACAGATATGTTGTGCTACTCCAATCAACTGACTACCCTTGATGTGTCGAAGAATACTGCACTGACACGTTTCATTGGACACATGCAAACCCCACCAATATTTACCCTTTCGGGCTGCGGAAGCGATTACAGCACTACTATTAACCTTGACAATACAACAACATTTAGCAACGCAGGCGTATCATACACCGCAGGCAAACTGACAAGTAATGACGAGAATATCTCACAAACATCTTTTTCTGCGGCAACAGGGTTAAATACTTTTACTATTAGTGGAACGTTGAAATTTGCGTATGAAGCAATTTGCAAAGATTATTACGTCAAAGTAAATGGTTCCGGCAGTGGTAGCGGTTCTTCTTGGAAAAATGCCATGTCGAATGAAGCGTTTGCGAGAATGTTGCCTGTTGTGCCGGATGATGTGACGTTTCATATTGAGGAAGGAATTTACCATCCTATCTATGATGCAGATAGAAACGTAACAATATATACAAGCGATAAAACCTTTCTCATCAATAGTAATGTTACCCTAATCGGAGGTTATCCTGCCAATGTAACCGATGAAACCAAACAGCCTGACCCGGAAACGAATAAAACCATTTTTGATGGAAATATTAACGGAGAGAAGGTCAATACAATGATAGATATCCTTTCGGCATTAAAAGTTCATTTAAAAGGTTTATATATTGAGAATACAAATCTTTATGTAATTAAATGTAAGACTGAGGAATTGCATTTAGATCATGTAACTATCTCAAACTATGAAGGTTATGGAGGATGCGGTTGTAGTGCAATCTATGGAGATTATAACTATGGGAAATCCGGGCAGCAGATTATAACAATAGAAAATTCATCTTTTTGCAAAAATAACGGAATATTTATTTATTCCCGCTATTGGAGTCCCGATGCAAAAATAACGATGAATAATGTAAAAATAGAGGAGAATTCCGCACACCGCAGTCCGCTTATTTTCGTACCAGATGCAATTGAAGCTTTAATAATGAACAACGTTAAAGCAAAAAATAATACAACGGAGTTGATTAGCGCGGAGGTAAAAAATATAATAATTTCAAACTCTGAATTTGATAATAATCAATATGATGGTGATTTTATAACAAGTTATGCACCCAATTTCACAATATCCGATAGTAAAATCACAAACAATATTTCTAATAATGGAGTAGCTGGTATTAAGATTAGTGCCTATACGAATTCAGCAACAATAGAAAGAACTATCTTTGACGGAAACAAAGGAGCAACTGTCGCACATTTACATTCCGATGCAACGATGACATCTATTGATAATTGTGTATTTAAAAATGGAGTAGCAACAAATTCAGAGTTAGATTTTTACAGTGGCACAGGTGGTGTTTTATGCAATAATACTGATGCTACAATAAAAATAAACAAAACCATATTTGAAAATAACAAAGGAAACATTGCTCATTTGGATATTCAAAATGCAAAAGACGCAGAAATCGACAATTGCATTTTCAGTAAAGGAGAAGGAACTAATGCGATATATTTTGACAGTCAAAATGCAAAATTTTCCAATTCCGCTTTTTATGAGAATATCACGCAAGGAACTGCAATTTCGTGGAATCAACGGACAACAGTAGATTCACAAGTTGATTTCACAAATAACACATTTGCGAAAAATGAAGCGGCAGGTGGTTCTTTATTAGCAGGCAATTGGAATAGTTATCCGTCTTATATCAACAATACCATAGTCGGAAATAAAACAAGTTGGAACACTATAGGCGGACTATATGCCCGGAAAGTAATTGGAAATATTATTCTTGGAAACGTTGTTTCTCAAATTGCCAGAAATGTTTTTGCAAATTCAAATGAAGTTGAGTACAATATAATGCCACTCTTTGCAGATAGAGGTCCCGGCGGATCGTGTGGAATTTATATTCCAAGACAAGAAGGAGAAACCAACATATTTGTAGAACCAAAAGAAGATGAAACAATATTAAACACTCTCTATCCTGAGTATTATTGTACAGAAAAATTAGCAGGCAGACTTCTCTCCGAAATCTTCCAAAAAATCAACACCGGCGAAGCCCCATACTTAGCCACATTAGAAGGAGAATATGACCATGAAAACGTCATTTTTAATCCAAAATTGGAATTCAACGGCGGCTTCACCCCAACAGTAGCCCTAAAAAACACCGTGTTACCAAACGGCAAAAATATCAACTGTATTCCGACGATTCTCACAGGCGTTACTACCGACCAGCGCAGAGAATCACGAAATGAGGACGCTGCCTGCATAGGAGCATACGAAGGCGAAAGAAAATTCTTACCAACCAACGAATACTACGTAAAAGAAAACGGAGCCGGCTTAATGGATGGCTCCGATTGGGAAAATGCGATGTCGAATGCGATTTTTGCCAACTATTTACCGTTAGTACCGGATAATGTTACATTTCATATTGCACAGGGAACATATAAACCAATATTCCAAGGCACAACTCCATCTCTGGGAATCTTATACGAAACAAATAGTGCTGTAACCTTAATCGGCGGCTACCGGGCAGACATTACAGACGAAACAGAACTGCCCGACCCCCAAAAATATGAAACCATTTTTAGCGGAGATATGTTAGGTTACGACACATTTAACAAAGACAATGACGGTAATATGGACTTTGGAAGTATGGAAGATAATCTTAGCTATATATTACTTGCAAAGGGAGAAACTGCTGTAAAAAACATTGTTTTTCAAGGTGCCGTAACAAGTGCGCTCATGTTGAGTTCGTCGAATTTTGCGGTTAAAAATCATACCGTCAGTTATTGTGTTTTCCGCAACAATAATGCTAATGATGACTATAGAGGAGCAGCCATTTGGCAAAGCCAGTTTGCAACAAGTGAGATTTCTAATTCCCGCTTTTACCAAAATAAAGGAACTAACATTATAAGGCGAGAAAACTATACGGCTGCAAGTATTGACAGTTCCATATTTAGTGATAACCAAGCTAAAAGTATTATTTTTTTTACAGGTACTGGCTCAGGAGACATAACCAATACTACATTTACGAATAATATAGCAGAAAATGGCATCATTAGTAACGGTTATGGATTAACTTTAAGAAACAATACATTTACAAATAATACTGCGGGAGATAGAATCGTTGGCGGAGGTTATTCATTATCGTTACAAAACAATACGTTCCTCAACAATAACGCTGAATACATATCAAATGGCGGATTCTATGTTAGCATGGTTGGAAATATATTCCTGAACAACGTACTTAGCACACTTTCCGGTTTTAATACTAATTTTACTTTCCAACACAACCTCTACCTATCCACCGAAGAAAATGCCGGCTACGTAAGTGATACCGATTTATTTATAGACAAAAAAGATATTCGTTCTATTTTAGACGGAGCTTGGGACGGAACTAACTTTACCCCTTATTTAAAAAACAATGGTGGTTTCACTCCAACAGTAGCCCTAAAAAACACCACTTTACCAAACGGCAAAAAGATAAACTGTATTCCAATAAGCCTTGCCGATGTTACCACCGACCAGCGCGGCGTAGAACGACGCGATATGACATGTATCGGAGCATACGAAGCAGACAAAATATTCCTGCTTGAGTACTATGTAAAAGTAGAAGCCGCCGGAATCGGCGATGGCTCTTCGTGGAAAAATGCAATGTCTAACGAAACGTTTGCCGAGTATTTACCGATAGTCCCCGATGATGTAACGTTTCATATTGCAGCGGGAACCTACTACCCTGTTTATGATGCAAGCGGACAAGCAACAAGTACAAATTCCAAAACTTTTGGTATTCGTAGCAATGTTACGTTAATCGGAGGGTATCGTGCCGATATAACAGATGAAAGCGAACAAACAACAGACCCTGAAAATAATGAAACCATTTTTGATGGAACCATTGGCGATGAGAAAGTTTATCAATTGATATACGCCTATTCCGATTCATTGAAAGTTCGTTTGAGCGGCTTGCATATTGACAATTCGGAAGGTTATGGAATTTGTTATTATTCAAGAGGTTCGGAACTATATTTGGATTATGTAAGCATTTCAAATATCCCATCTTGCGCTGTTAATGTTCCCAACGCCTTAGTTTTGGAAGTGAAGAACTCTTCTTTTGAAGGAAATTATAGAGTGATTGATGCTCGTAATAATCCCGATGGAAAAGTTACTCTGAATAACGTAAAGATAGAAAGAACACAGGATGTTGCCATTCAATGTAGCATGAAGTCTTTAGTAATGAATCATGTTGAAGCAAAAAATAATAACGGACTATATTTGATTCAAGCTCTTGGAAAAAATGCAACAATAACAAACTCTGAATTTAAGGACAATAGATGTTATAATGACCTTATACTCAGTACGGTGTCTGATAATTTTACAATCTCTAATAGTAAAATTACAAACAATATTTCTGAAAACGCAATAGCTGGCATAAGGCATGAACATTCCGACTCGAAATTAACGGTAGGAAACACGACTTTTGATAGAAACGAAGGGACGTATGCTGTGCATTTGTATTCTACTGCTAAAATGACATTAATTGACAGTTGTGTATTTAAAAATGGTGTAGCAACGAATGATTATAGCAGTAATAGCAGCATTACCGCTGCAGGCGGAATTTTATACTCAAATACAGATGGCACAATAAAAATAACAAAAACCATATTTGAAAACAACAAAGGAAATGTTGCCCACTTGGATATTCCGAATGCAAAAGACGTTTTTGTTGATAATTGTATATTTAGAGGAGGGGAAGGAAATAATATCATAAAATGTTTCGCTCCCGAAGCCACAATTTCTAACTCTGCTTTTTATGAAAATATCTGTAATCAAGATGGGTCGTATTATATTTTCAATATTTCCAGTGCAAATACAAAACACATAAATAACACAATTGTAAATAATAAAGGATACAGTTTATTTCATTCCGGAAGTTGGATTAATAATACGATTGCAGGTAACCAACTATCTGATTATTTTGCTTACGGTAGTCCCAAAGAGGTAATTGGCAATATTTTCATAGGTAATTCGAGTAAATATGACATGGTTATTGGAACTGATATTTCCTCTGTCAAATACAATCTAATGCCAATTTTTGCAATTAGTCCACTCAATGGAGGCCATTATTATGCACTTCAAGAAAATGAGACTAACATATTCGTGCAAAAAGAATATATGAGTTTGGAAGATTTTGCAAATTCTTATAAAAATCATCAGCATTTGATAGACAAATATGACGAAATCAATTTCGGCGAAGCCCCATACTTAGCAGTATTAGAAGGAGAATATGACTATGAAAACGGTATTTTTAAACCTAAATTGGAATTCAACGACGGCTTCACCCCAACCGTAGCCCTAACCGGCACCATTTTTCCAAACGGCAAACCAATCAACAGCCTGCCTACAAGCATATCCGGAGTAAAAACCGACCAACGCGGAGTAACACGAAACGAGTTAGCCGCTTGCATTGGCGCATACGAAATCGGTTGCGGATTACCGCAAGCTGAAGAACTTTCTATTGCAACAAATGCTACTCTTTGTAGAGGCGAAGTATCAAAGCTGTATGTAAATGGCATACCTTCCAACCAGAGAGGTATCTACAAATACGAATGGCTTTTCGACAATGTGGAATTAGTAAGTCAGTCAACAAACTCAGATACGATTTTCATCAGGGTTCTTGCCCAAATCCCTGCATTTACAATTACATTACGGTTGCACGATGTATGCGGAGAAATGATCACGATAGACAAAGAGATTCCTGTCAATGGCATCGGAGATGTTTCGTTCGACGGACTGGAAGGCGCCTCGTATTGTGTAAATGCTACTCCGGTACAACTGACGGGAACACCGGAGGAAGGAATATTCAGCATAAACGGTATCGATACCAATACAAACGAATTTGATCCTTCGTCGATAAAAGAAAGCCGGGCAACTATTCGTTACAGAATACTTGATCCACTCAGCAGCTGTTACAATTACGACGAAAAAACGGTGGATTTATTACAAACCGATCTTGAAAATATCACTATTGACCTTACACCGACCCCAACATCTTGCACGCTTGCCAACGATGGAAAAATAGAAGCGAGTGTAACGGAAGGAGGGCAGGAGTATCAATATAGTTGGAGGAAATCCGGAGAACCGGAGTCGCTCAGCGTTACCAATATATTACAAAACATAGGTGTAGGAGATTATATTCTTACTTTGACGGATGACAATGGTTGTTTTACAGAAAAGAATGCCGCCGTCTCTTCCCGTATGCGTACATCCGAGCTTCGGATTGATAATGCGTCTGCCACAGGCGATATATGCAAGAATTTACGAAATAAAGGAATAACGGCATCCTTCTCCGGAAATGAATCTGGGGAACAAATTGCAGTTGTATTGACATACGGAGACGCAGAAAAGATTGAATATTCGGACCAAACGGAAGGAGAAGTCTATTTCACCGGACTTGGAACCGGAGAATACAACGTCGGCATACGCTACGCAGCCAATGGTTGCGAGGTCAATTCCAGTGCAAACAAAACGGTTCGCATAGAAAGTGTCATTGAGTTGGAAGCGCAATTTACAAGCAGTAGTGTTACCTGTTCCGGGGCAAATGACGGATTTATTCAGGCGGTAACAGTGTCCGGCGGAAAAGGACCATACCGTTATTACTGGAAAAAAGCAGGAGAATCGGAATACACAGAATCCGAGTCGGTAAAATATAACAGGCTTGGACTGGGAACATACAGCAGTTTGATTGTCGATGCCAATGGTTGCGAATTGGAAACAAAAAACTTACAAGTCACTGTTCATGAGGGAGAAAACAGTTTGGAGATAAACTCGGTCACTCCGATGCATTTAGCTTGTTTCGATATTAAAAACGGAAGAATGGCCGTCAACTACTCTGGTAATACTGATGAGAAAGAGGTCTCCATTTCCTTATCTTCAGGAACAACATTGCTGACGCAGACTACCACAAGTGAAAGTAACAACCTAGTCATTTATAACTTGTCTGACGCTGTATATCAGGTTAAAATCTATTATACCGGAGCCGAAATGTGTCCGCTAAGTGGTAACCAAACCCGAGAGGTGGCAATAAATTCTCCGGAACGTATGACGGTAGCATTTAATATCGTGGGCGTTTCCTGCGAATCGGCTTCCGATGGACTTGTTGAAGCCCAAGTAGAAGGAGGAAGACCACCGTATACATACCAATGGTTTACTTCCGATTGGGAACTTCTTCAGGACAATTTGGATGTAACCGATCCCGAACGGTTGGAAGAGGTAAAACAGGGCGATTATATAAGCCGCGTGACAGATAGTAATCGTTGCTTTGTAATATCCGGACCTATCGTACCGGTAAAGGATCCTTCCGATTTTGAATTAAAATTAGATGACGTAGCGACAGAAAAAGCTACATGCTTAAATACTCCGGATGGAAAAGTACAGGTATACTATTCGGGTAATAGATCCGGGCAAGAGATCGTTGCAACAATTGCAGGCGATAATTCCTTCGTCTGGGAAAGGACTTCAAGAAATCTTACCGATATATTGACTTTTGAATTCTTACCTGTCGGAACTTATCAAGTCCGCCTCTTCCCTCGCGGAGCAGAAGATTGCGATACCGATAATAATACACAGTCGGCAACAGTATCATCATTGCATGTGCTTAGAGTGAATATCGACAAGATAGGAGTATCCTGTCAGGGCGCTTCCGACGGACGATTAATCGCTTCCATTGAAGAAGGAAGAGCTCCATATACCTATGAATGGCTTACTGAAGATAATAACAGCATTCAGGTTAATTCCACCGACACTGATGCTGATAAATTAGAAAAGATAAGTCTTGGAAAATATATAAGTAAAGTAACCGATGCTAATGGTTGTCAATTTGTTTCCGGCCTAATCAACCTGCCAATACGAGGCATTGCCGAATCCGGACTGAAACTTGACAGGGTGACACCAACCCATATCACGTGTTACAATGCCGGAGATGGAAATATACAAGTCGACTATTCCGGCAATGGAGATAAACTGGAAGTAAGTGTGAAAATTTTCAAAGAAAATACATTAATACTTGAAGAAACATCATATAAGGTATCGGATGCCTTTACCTTCGATCGTTTGTCTGTTGGAACTTATGAAGTACGATTGTCTTATGCCGGAGCCGAAGAATGCGAATGGGATGACAATATGAAGCGTACAGTAGGAATTACACAACCGGATCGGTTACAAGCCGAATTCAATATCACGGGAACACTTTGCGTTGCCGCAACTGATGGTTACATAACCGCTATACCTCATGGAGGAACGGCTCCGCTTACGTATACATGGTACTCGGAAAATCCGCTGCAAGAAGAACGGGAATTTATTACTACCGGCACTGATGTAGATGTACTGCCGAATTTAGGAACGGGAAAATATGCCTGTTTGATTACCGATGCAAACAATTGCACCTTCCAATCCGAAATACTGGAAGTAAACGAAAAAGGCATAAACCCAATCATTACAGAAGCGTTTGTTACAGGCGATATGTGTAAAAATTCGCCTGACAAGGAAATAACGGTATCTTTCTCCGGAAATACGCTTGAAAGACAAATTGCAATTGTGTTGACTCACGGAGACAACGAAAAGATTGAACATACTAACAAAACAGCAGGAGCAATTTATTTCAGCGAACTTGGAGCCGGAGAATACAACATCGGCATACGTTACGCCGCTGATGGTTGCGAAGTAGATGCCAATGCCCAAAAAACAGTTCGCATAAAAAATATCATTGAATTGCAAGCCGACTTTACGCGCAGAGGTGTTACCTGTACCGAGGCAAGTGACGGATATATTCAAACGGCAGTATCAGGCGGAACAGCGCCATTCAATTATTTTTGGAAGAAATCGGATGAACCGGATTACACAAAATCCGAGTCGGTAAAATACAGTAGGCTTGGACTGGGAACATACAGCAGTTTGATTGTTGATGCCAATGATTGTGAACTGGAAACAGGAAACTTGCAGGTCTCTGTTCGGGAAGAAGAAAACAGTCTGGAAATAGGATCAATCACTCCGACTCATTTAGTATGTTTTGACACTAAAAACGGAAAATTGGATGTCAATTATTCAGGAAACACGGATAAAGTAGGCGTTACTATTTCCATATCTTCCACTGACAAATCCTCTACGCATACTACGACAAAAGAAAATGGAAACGAAATCTTTGAAGATTTGCCTGACGGTGTATATCAAGTTAAAATCTATTATACCGGAGCCGAAATATGTCTAAGTGATAACCAGTTCCAAGAGATAGAAATAGATACTCCGGAACCTCTGACGACAGAATTTGATATAACAGGGGTTTCCTGTGAAGCTGCTTCCGACGGACTAATCGTAGCCCGGATGGAAGGAGGAATACCACCATATACATATCAATGGTTAACTTCCGATTTGGAGCCTCTTCCGAGTCAAGTAGCCTCTTCCGAACGTTTAGAAAGGCGGGGAATGGGCGGTTACGTCAGCCGTGTGACTGATAGTAACGGTTGCCGGACAACATCCGAACCAATAAACATACCGGTAAAGGATCCTTCCGATTTTGATTTAAAATTAGATGACGTAACGACAGAAAAGGCAACATGCTTAAATACACCGGATGGAAAAGTACTGGTACGCTATTCAGGTAATAAATCCGGACAGGAGATCGTCGCAATGATTACAGGCGGTAATTCATTCGTACAGGAAAAAACCTCAAGAAATCTTACCGGTATATTGACTTTTGAATCCTTACCTGTCGGAACTTATCAAGTCCGCCTCTTCCCTCGCGGAGCGGAAAATTGCGATACCGATAATAATACACAGTCGGCAACAGTATCATCATTGCATGTGCTTAGAGTGAATATCGACAAGATAGGAGTATCCTGTCAGGGCGCTTCCGACGGACGCTTAATCGCTTCCATTGAAGAAGGAAGAGCTCCATATACCTATGAATGGCTTACTGAAAACAATAACAGCATTCGGGTTAATTCCACCGATGCTGATTCCGATAAATTAGAAAAGAGAAGTCTTGGAAAATATATAAGTAAAGTAACCGATGGTAATGGTTGTCAATTTGTTTCCGATCCTGTCGACCTGCCGGTACGGGATATTACCGGATCCGGATTAGAACTTGGCGATGTGATACCTGCCAATGTCACATGTTATGATGCGGGAGATGGAAATTTGCAGGTCTACTATTCCGGTAATAACGATGAACAGGAAGTAAGCGTAAGGATTTTTGCAGGGAATACATTGAAATCCGAAGAAACATCATGGGGGATCTCCGGCATCGCTACATTCGAGTCGCTGCCTGCCGGAACTTATAAGGTACAATTGTCTTACGCAGGAGCCGAAGAGTGTGATCCGGACGACAATATGAAGCGTACGGTAGAGATTACACAACCGGGTCGGTTACAAGCCGTATTTGATATCGAGGGAACACTTTGCGCTAATTCGCATGACGGATACATAACCGTTAGACCTTCGGGCGGAACAGGACAGTTTACTTATACATGGTATTCGGAAAATACATCGCAAGAAGAGCGGGAATTAATTACTACCGGTACCGGCATAGATAAACTGTTGAATTTGAGAACAGGGAAATACTCCTGTTTGATTACCGATGCAAACAATTGCTCCTTCCAATCCGAAATACTGGAAGTAAATAAAAGAGGTATAAACCCAATAATTACAAACGCATTTGCTACAGGCGATATATGTAAAAATCTGCCTGACAAGGAAATAACTGTATCTTTCTCCGGAAATACACTTGAAGAACAAATGATAGTTGTATTGACTTACGGAACCGAAAGGAAAACCGAGCAGACCGGCGGAACAACAGGAAGTGTCTATTTCAGCGGACTTGGAGCCGGAGAATACAACATCGGCATACGTTACGCCGCTGATGGTTGCGAAGTAGATGCTAATGCCCAAAAAACAGTTCGCATAAAAAATATCATTGAATTGCAAGCCGACTTTACGCGCAGAGGTGTTACCTGTACCGAGGCAAGTGACGGATATATTCAAGCGGCAGTATCCGGCGGAACAGCGCCATTCAATTATTTTTGGAAGAAATCGGATAAACCGGATTACACAAAATCGGATTCCGAAAGATTCAGCCTGATCGGAACCGGAATGTATGATAGCCGCATTGTCGATGCCAATGGTTGCATATTGGAAACAAAAGACTTAGCCATTTCCGTTCGTGCAGACGGAAACAATCTGCTAAGGGGTACAATAGATTACAGGGATCTATTATGTGCCGGCATTAATGACGGAAGATTAAACATACCTTACTCCGGAAATACCGATAAAGCAAGCGTTACTATTTCCGTACATAACAATGATGGAACCCTTTTGGGAGCGTATAACTTTTTGAAAGAAACAGGAAACGCAGTCTTGGAAAATTTGACTAACGGCATACATCACATCAGGCTCTATTATACCGGAGCGGAAATATGCCCGCTAAATGACAACCAATATGTTGCATTTACGATAAACGCTCCGCCTCCTGCTTTATCGGCAGATGTGGAGGTGAGAGGCGCGTCTTGCGAAAAAGCCCTTGATGCGCACATGACGGCTACTGTTACGGGAGGAAAACAGCCATACACGTATGAATGGTTCAATTCCGGAAAAAATCCGGTAAAATCCGACCAGTTGAATCCGGAGCGTATAGAAAAAACAAGCGCAGGAAGCTATACGCTGAAAGTGACCGATAAAAATAACTGTCTACTCACAAAAGAGGTGAAAGTTCCTGTATGGGATATCAACGAATCCGGATTGAAACTTGACCGGGTAACATCCGGTAATCTTACTTGCTATGGCGACAATAGTGGAATATTGAGAGTATCCTATCTCGGCAATACCGATGCACGGGAAGTAGTTGTGAATATTCTTGTCGGAAACATTGTGAAATTTACAGAAACATCAAAAGAAGTTGACGACGACTTTACATTCGAATCGCTGCCTGCCGGAACGTATGACATACGACTGTCTTATCCCGGAGCCGAATCTTGCGATTTGAGCGACAACCTGAAACGCAGGGTAGTGATCACACAACCGGATCAGTTAAAAGCCGAATTCAATATCACGGGAACGCTTTGCGCTACTTCAAACGACGGACGGATCATAGCGATGCCGCAAGGCGGAATCGCTCCGCTTACCTACACATGGTATTCCGAAGGCTCGTCGCCGGAAGAACAGGAAATAATAGCCAGCGCTATTGATCAAATAGGATTGCCGAACCGGGAAACAGGAAAATACTCCTGCCTGATTACCGATGCAAGCAACTGTTCTTTCCAATCCGGAATATTGGAAGTAAAACAACGAAGCGTAAGACCATTGTCGCTGAATAGTTTAATTTATGACCAATATCAAAGATGCCGCAATGTCAATTCACAAGTAGAAGTTGCATTAAACCCATATACAGGTTCGGACAATGCATATATAACGTTGAGCATCTCCGGTGAAGAAGTACATTCGATAACCCTCGAAAAAGGTAATACGAAAGCCCTGTTTGAAAATGTTGCGCCGGGTCGCTATCTCCTTCAAGTAAAATATGACGGTTCCGGTTGCGAAGCAGCATTCAGCGATTACATCGAAATCATAGAGTTGACCCAAGAGTTGTCTATCGAGACAATCGAGACGCCGGCACAAACTTGTTTCAACGAGCCGAACGGATCCATTGAATTCGCCGTACACGGAATCCGTCAAGGACAAACTGCTGAAGTTATTTCCGGAACAGGAACAAAAGTGCTTTCTCCTTACAAATTTGAAAAGGAAACCGGTTATTTCCGGACAGAAAGATTGATAAGCGGCGCCTACACGCTGAAAGTAACAGACCCTTGCGGAAATATTGTCGAAGAAAAGGTTCAATTAGAAAAAATTGCTCCGGCGGTAATCAGTATTATAGAAACGGACAATAATTTGACTTGCAGTTACGACAAAGGATTTGTAAAGTTGCAAGTGAAGGGGGATTTCACAAAAGGCTGGCTGAAAAATAATAATAAAGGAGAGGTATTTGAAGTAGTTCCCGGAGAGGTATTTGAATTTTCCAATCTGGCAAAAGGCAAATATACCTATACCTACACCTATCATCGTCAGGACGATGCCTCGTGTACCGACAGATTCACGCAAGAGGTAACCATAAATGCCCCTAATCCGTTGTCGGTTTCATTTGATAAGAAAGACGTAGCATGCACCCAAGGGTATCTCTACTTTGAAGTAACCGGGGAAACCGGAAAGTACGCTATGCAGTTTAATGGCGATGACACAGAACATACTGACAATAAGTTAACTGTTAGCGAATTAAACGAAGGAAGTTACAGCTTTACGGCTGTTGACCCGACGTGTCCACAGACACAGTTTACAAATGTGTTTGAGATAGAAAAACTTACCGAATTACCTGTCCTGGCTGTTAGCCGGCCTGCGGTAACAGACGAATTCTGCTACCGGGGAAACAACGGAATCATTCAAGTAAGCTATTCAGGCGGAGTAAAAGAATTAGTGAAGGTAAAAGTAGAAAAAGAGGGATCAGTACTTTCCGACCAATCGACAGCCAAAGCTAAGACATTCGTAATCGAAAACCTTGCGCCCGGTACTTATACCGTTACCATCTTCTACGATGTAGCAGATTGTGAATTAATGAACGAACCTATCGTATTCACGGACGTAATTGTGAAACCAATACTTTCTCCGTTAAAACTGATAGGCAAAATAGAGAAGACCAACCCAACCTGTATCAATGAACCGAACGGAACCGTAACATTCGACGTAGCCGGTTGGTCGACGCAACATACGGTAATGCTCAAATTTGATGACAACAGGCCAAACGAGGTAATTCGCCCGAAACCGGAAGATGAAGATAAGGAAGCCCAAACCGCTCATTTTGAACTGACAAACAGGGCTGGAGGATCATTTACCCTGTTTATTGAAGATCGATGCGGAAATAAGTTGAGCGAATATGTCGAATTTAAAGGTATCGAACCTTATACATTGACATTTAAAGAAGAAGAGTCCATCACCTTTGTGCCTTGTATACCGTATGATTACGGACGAATAGTATTTGAATATGGAGGCGGCATTTACACCGATAGATCCATCGGCTTCGAGTATAAAGTGATCGAAACCACTCCGCAATACGAGACAGTCACGATAACAAAATATAACTCGAAAGAGGAAACAATAAAGGTTATGGTACTTGATGAAAACGGTTTCCCTGCACGGGACGATGAAGATAACATCCTGTACAAAGAAGAGATAATTACCGTATTAGTACCTTATACCGTGACAGAAAATATCCGTGTAGAAGATAAGAAAGAAACGAAAAAGGTATATAAGTATCTCTCTGAAAATAAAGAAGGGAACGAATATTTCCCTGCCCAAAAGAACGGGAACACATTTACCTGTTCCGGATTAAACAAGAATACATACACGGTGGTCTACATGAGCACGGAAGAAAACTGTTCGGATAGAGCAAGTCTCTCTGTCGACATAGAAGAACCTAGCCGGGTACAAGTATTAAGAGACATTCTACCGGTCTCTTGCCAGGGATTCGAAGACGGTATGGTCACAATCTATCCGGGCAGAGGTGGAGCAATGCCGGAATATTTCTTGTCGAAAAAAGATGGCAACTACACCTATTACAAATCCCAAAAAGTAGCGGATAAGATAGAATTAATTCCGGTCAATAATGTAGGCGGAAATCAATATGAACTGCATGAACAAATGGAAGCCTTTAGCAAGGTAATATGGGAGAAAAAAATTAGCGAATCGGAATGGAAAGTAGTAAATCCGGTTACTCCGAGCTACCAGGAAAAAAAAGATGCCGAGAGTATACATGATCAGTTGTTCAGCTTTTACGATAACAATAACAACAAAATTAAAACACCGGTATGGCACCTGAAACATTTACCAAAATATACGATTATCAAAAAGGATGAAGCAGGAAATGACATTGAATACTTTGCTGTAGGCGCTATCACGTTAGCTAATTTGGGAAAAGGCATTTACCGTTATTCGTTTGAAGTGACCGATGAAAAGTGCATTGATGAACATGGGAAAAGATGCCAATATTCGGAAGAATTTGAAATAGGCGATCCGGAACATGGCGTGTTGCGAATCACCAAAGTGGAATTCGATACGGAAAATGCAAAATGCTACCCGAAAAAACGGCAAGTGAAAGTTAACGTAGAGGGAGGATGGGGAAGTTATGTTTACTCCCTCAAGGATGTAAGAGACACCGGGACGGAAGACGAAGGCGAACTACTTGGAGACGATTTCACGGGTGGAGAATTTTCCTTAGAAAAATTCACTAATAATACATACTCAGGTTCATTTGCAAGTAGGATCCTTGCCCCGGGAACTTACAACCTGTATGTAATGGACCAATATGGCTGTGTTGTCAAACATCCGGTCGACATCGTAGTAAGCAAAGGCAACATCACAGTTACGGCTCCTGCTGTGATTGAAGCAACATGCCCTAACGACACGCTGATGCCGGTAACATTGACCGTTACGGGCGGATCCGGTTCATACAAGTACGAAACGTTTAGCAGTAAACCCGAACTGGTAACGCTCCTTAAAACCATAGATACAAATAATGGCCGTTTTGAGGATAAACCCGGCACACACGGATACTTTGTTTCCGACAACGGAAGCGGTTGCGGCGATTATGTCGAAGTAGAGATAAAAGATGTACGCGACACGATTTTCCTGTCAAGAAAAGAGTATTTCGATGTGAAATGCCATGGCGATCATTCGGGAGAAGCGGAAATTTGGGTGAAAGGCAAAAATACTCCTTTCTCTTTCTACCATGCACTGGGCAAGGGAACGCCGGTTCGATTGAACAATCAGGATTATGAGATGGGAACAACAACGTTAGAAGGTACAACTATAAGTAGCACTTATTACTCTTTCTTCAACTTAGCCGCCGGAAAACATTATTTACAGGCAGTAGACAGCAAAGGCTGTACAGAAGAATTTGAGTTTGAATTAAAGGAACCGGATGAGTTAAAAGTGACCGCCCAAGGATCTCCGATTTGCGAAGGCGCAATTGGAGACCAACCCGGAAATATAATATTTGCCCAAACACTATCAGGAGGGGTGCCTCCGTATGAATATTCATTGAACAACAACCCTTTCCAAAAGGATAAATTCATAAAAGTAACGGCAAACAAAGGTGATAAATTCGATTATTATGTAAAAGACAAAAATGGTTGTATCGCCTCTTCCAAACAGGTTGGATTATCACCGGAAGAACTTACCGTCACCGTAGACTTCCTCGCGACCACATACCGCTACAACAGCGATGTGATGGTACTGGTTGACCTCTCGTCTTACGCAGGATTCAAAACCCAACCGGACAGTGTTGTTTACAAGTTCTACGAAGACGCGGCAGGAACAACAGTGAACGAAAAAATGAGGCAGGAAGCGGATAAAAAACCGTACACGCATCTAATCGTCAAAAAAGACAAAAATGGAACAGTAACTGAAGAAGAAGAACTCATTCCGGATGCGTCCAAATACGAATTTATCGTTTTCAGCGATACGGATCTTTCCAGGAAATTAATGGATAAAAATAGCGCCGGTTGGTTGGAATCGTATGATCATTATATAGGAATGACCGCTTATATAGCAGGATGCGTATATGAAACGGACATACGGCCTCTCATAATTAAAAACGGCGACTTGGAACTCTATAAAGGCGGTAATTTAAATCAAAAGGATATTATGAACCTGCAAATAGCTCCTAATCCGTGGACACAAGGCAACTTGGAAATTACCATTACATTCGGCTCCAAAGTAGACCACACTGTAACCATATATAATGAGTTGGGTGTACAGTTGGGAAGTAAGATCGAAGGCTCAAAAGACAATATTGATAATAACTTGACGATAAAGCATACTATAGACCGTTCAAGGTTGAGTAGTAATTCGGGAGCGCACGCACTTGTCGTATTGGTAAATACCGATCGTGATGCCGCAGGTAAAGTAGTAGTGGTACAGTAAAATAGTAGATGATGAATAATAAAACAAGATGGATTATCATTGCATGTTGGTGGGGATGCCTTGCATCCCTGCCGGCACAAGTGACTACCACATCGCAACAATTGGACGGGCTGAGCTTTAAAAAAGGGTTGAAAGTAGGAGGCGGTTTGAGCCTTGCCAATACCTTTTACGAAGGAAATACCGGGTTTATAAACCGCGATCCGTATGCATTTTACCTGAATGGGAACGTGGATGCCAATCTTTGGGGAATAAGCATGCCGTTTTCATTCTCGTACAGTAATACAAGCAAAAGTTATACGCAACCGTTCAACCGGTTTCAGCTGGCTCCATCTTACAAGTGGGTAAGGCTTTATGTGGGAAGCACGTCCATGAGTTTCTCCAAATATACGCTTGCCGACCACCAATTCAACGGCGTGGGAGTGGAATTGACTCCCGGCAACTGGTATGTCGGCGCTATGTACGGACGGTTTTTGAAAGCAATCAAATACGACCCTTTTTCAAATAATATCAACTCCGTCAGCTACCGGCGAACCGGATATGCCGCCAAAGCAGGCTATTCTGCCGAAGGCGATATTTATGAAGTGACCTTCTTCTCCGGAAAAGACCACGAAAACTCCCTTAAATACAGCCTGCCGGAAGAATCGGACTTGCATCCCAAACAAAACACCGCCGTCTCGGCTAATGTCAAAAAGAGTTTCTTGAAGTATTTTTACGCACAAGCAGAATACGCATTTTCCATCTACAATTCGGAAATAAGAAACCGGAACGGGGAAAAGACGGAAACAAACAATATGATCGACCACATTTTCGGAGCCCAAGCCACCGACAAATATGTGGATGCCGTCAACGGATCGGTCGGTTATCAAAACCCGGTATGGGGACTTGCTTTCCGGTACGAGCGCGTTGCACCCAACTACGAAACCCTGGGCGGCTACTACTTTACAAACGACCTGGAAAATTTCGCCCTGGCTCCTAACGTAAAACTCTTTGGCGGTAAAATTTCCTTAGCCGGAAGCATCGGATTGGAATACAACAACTTGAACAACGAGTTAAAAAACCACACCCACCGGGTAGTCGGGTCGGGAAACATAAACTATTCGTCGGGCAAAGCCTGGTCGGCCGGTTTCAACTACTCCAACTTCACGACCTATACGCGGATCAACCCCAACAACTATCCGTACTATACCGACGCGTTGGATTCACTCAATTTTTACCAAATATCCCAATCGTTTGCCGGAAACGTCGCCTACACATTCGGGATACAGAGCGTTTCCAACGTAGTCTCCCTGAACGGATCACTCCAAAACGGGAATACGCAGGCAAACACCAGGCGCACCTCCTTCTCCGAATACCTGTCGGGAGCGCTCTCCTTCTCCCAGCAATATCCCGCATCGACGTTCGGTTGGTCTTCCTACGTAAACGCCAATTATTGCAATACCGACCTCTTCGATTCGTTTTTCTGGGGACCGGGCGTGTCGCTCAACAGATCCTTTTTCAAAAAAAGCCTGACCTCGGCTCTCTCCTGCTCCTACAACGAAAATACCCAAAACGGGGAACGGGCAGGCTCATTGCTCAACACATCCCTCTCGATGATGTACCAGGTAAAAGGAATCAACGAAAAATTGGGCAAACACGGTTTTTCCCTGAATGTGAACCATACCAACCGTTTTGGCGGCCCGCCCCGTCAAAACAGCGTGAATAAACGAGCATACGAATTTTTAACAACATTGACTTACAGAGTAAGTTTTTAACTATAAGTAAAGATGAAACAAATACGAATACTTTTTCTGACCCTCTTTTGTGCCGTTCTACCGGCAACAGGAGTTTACGCGCAAGGACACCTTGCCTACCCGGTCGATTTGAATGTACAAATCATACCGCCATACAACGTCTGCATCCGCGATTTGGCTCCGGTCAATCGTTTCCGGGTTACGGTGCTGATGCGGGATATGTATCATGCAAACTACCAGTTTAAGATACAGATGAAAGTAAAAGACATCACCGGTTCAAGTATCGTCTTTTCCACTCTGTCCGATGAATTTATAGCCACTCCCGGCGTAAGCGAACTACTAAGCGCAAGTGCACTATTGGAGGGTCTATTCAAAGAAAGCAACATCGAAACAGGAAAAAGATACGCTCGCAGGTGCTTTCCCGAAGGTTCCTACATATTTACTTTCCAGGTAGTGGACAGTAAAAAAAAGACCCCGGTCAGCCGTGAGTTTCAAACCTTTGTCTACTTAGAGCAGGGTGATGTACCCCGGTTGCTCTTCCCGCAAAACCGCGCCTCGCTCGATCCGGTAAGTAATGAGATTATCAACTTTAACTGGCAGATGCCTTACTACATAGGAGTTCCTCAAGAATTCACCTTAAATGTGTACGAAATACAAGGGGACAATACCCCCGAATTTACCGTTCAAAGCGGACAACCTCTTTTCACGTCCACCCCAACATTCTTAACCACGGAACAGGTTCCAAGAACAGCAGGCGGATTTCAAGAAGGTCATCGCTACGCCTGGCAGGTTTGCCTGACCGACAAAAATATGCGCTCCTATCCGAACAGGGGATGCAGCGAAGTTTTCTCATTCACCTACCGCAAACGGACGGAGGTAGCATTTCCGGTTACTACGCCTCCGGCGCCGGAAAAGAAAATAAACACCGCCCTGCCTGAGATTGCAATTACAAAAACGCCCGAAGGCGACGGCGAAACCGGTGTTTGCTGGGAAGGCGGTAATCCGGAACAATATGACGGCTACATCGTTGAAGTTCGCAAAAACGGCGATGACACATGGGTCAAGACCACCGTACCCGACGGAGACGAAACATGTGTGACCCTGTCCAACCTCAAAACAAAAACCCCTTACGAAGTGCGCGTACAGGGATACAAAGAAGGACAGGAAATATCTTACGGAAAATACAGCGATACAAAAAACTTTCAAATTGACATCCCGGATCCCGAAGATCAATCGTGCGGTGATCCCCTCCCGACAATAAGCGCTGAGGTTAAAACAGGAGTACAAAAAGGCCAACTCTTTTCAGCCAATGGCTATAAGGTAATAATAGACGAGATCACCCCGGGCAGCGACAATGCCTTTTCAGGCACGGGATACATCGAGTTTCCATTGCTCCCGATCTATAGCCTGAAAGTAGAATTCACAAACATTAAAATCAATACCGACAATCAGCTTCTCAGCGGCACGGTAAAGACAGTAAGCAATGAAAGCACCGCATTGATGCTGGATTTAAACCGGTTCCTCAACAAAGGCTACGGCGGAGGCGCCGATGCACCGGTAGAAGAGCCGAAAGTAAACAATAAATACTCCACTTTAGAGGACGCAAATCGAAATTTAGAAAAGATACAGGAGGGCGAATGGGTTCAAGTCACAGGAACAGACGATACAACACAAGAGATGTATGTCAAGAGCAACGGCGCTCTTCAACAGATTGGAACCGTTGTTCCCGGCGCCGGTTATTATGCAAACAACGGAAGTGTCAACTCTACCGCCCAAATAATCTTTAAGGGAGTGGGCAATATTGCCTTTGATAATGATAAGGATGGATATTTCAGGGAAATCAACAGAACCAAAGACACCTACGAAAAACTCCTGTTGGGCAATTACATCGTGCCATGGGTAGCGATGAATCCGGGGCGCATAGAAAAATTGGACACAGAAAAGAAAGGCGACGCCAATCTGGCTGAAAAAGAATACATCATTCCGCTCGACGGCGGCAATATATTAAAATTGCTAAGCGATGATACACGGGTAACCATTTCCGGAGCCGCCGCCAATACCACCACCGAGATTTTCGCCATTGCAAAGGTCAACGGAGGCAGTACCAAAGAGGTAGTCGGAAAGGTAAAATTAGCCAACTACGCGAAAAAAGAAAAGAAAGTCGTTCTCGTGCCGGTACGCAGAGATGTGTCTACAATTAACGGACACGAAATACAAAGTAAGTTAAATAACATTTACGGACGACTTGGTATTCACTTTACAGTAACGGTGGCTGATCGTTTTGGCGACGGCGAAGAATACGATTTCCTGCAAGACGGATTGCAAGTACTTGATAAAAGTTTTTTTGGCAACGAGACTGCCGAGATGAAGGAACTCCGCCTTGCCTACTACGCCGAAAATGCCGGCAACATAGAAAAAAATGCCGCCTACCTGTTTGTGATTGACATTGCCAACATAGCGGGCGTTCAGGGCGATATGCCGCGCGGAAAATCGGTAGGTTATATATTCGATAATAGCTCAAACTTCAACAACGGTCGTTTGGTAGCCCACGAACTCGCACACGGACTCTTTACGCTGGAACATGTCTTTAACCGTATATATGGAAATCTACAAGAAGGCAGCACCAACAACCTGATGGATTATTGTAGTGACGACTTTTTGGCAGCTTGGCAATGGAAGATAATTGACAATCATCCGTTTGTTTGGAATTTCTTGGAGGGGGATGAGGATGCGATGAGTAAAATAATTACTATAATCGGTAAGATTGATAAGATTGATAACATTTTATGTTCTATAGAAGTAAAAACAGATTCTTATTTTAAAATTGAAACAGGACGCATTATTAAATTTACTGATGAACAAATAAATAAAATTACTGGTATATACATAAATGAAAAAGGATATTTATCGCAATTAAAAGGAAATGAGGGACAACTTTATAGACCTTCATTCAATTTTACCATTGAAAATAATGCTATAACAGAAACAAAATACACTGGTAAATTTATTTGTTTCGATTGTATAAATAATTTACCCGAAGAAGAAAAGAAAAAGAAAAAAATTGAAATTACAACAGTATTAGGGGGAAAGATATATGAAGGGGATCTGAATGATTTTTATCTTTTGCAACTAACTCAAGATAAAAATTTTGTGGAATGTCAACCCGAATTATCAATTATAACAGTAAATGAAAATTTTGAATGTACTAAAAAGGCAATCACAGAAGATGATTGTAAGTTATTAGATGATATTTTTTCAGGACCTTGTTCTGAAAAATTTATTAAAGAACTTTCCTCAATAATTAGTAGTATACCGAGAGATAATGATGGATTTGTACGTGAAAATTTACGAGAAAAATTAAATATTGCAACAGAGTGTACTTTAGAAAAGTTAAGCCCTGAGAATAGAAAAAGACTGTACGATTTCTTGTTTGTTAATAGCCAAGTAGCAGACCCGTACTCAACTTCTCACAAATATCTTTCTTATCAATTTCCTCATATTGGAAAAGATGACAATCAGGACTACTTATTATTGGCGTTATTGCGGACTGCCAAAGAAGAAGAACAAAAATGGTTGATAACATTTCTGAAAAATGAAAATAAAAATAGAAATACTTTCATAACAGATCCAAGAAAGAGAATAAAGACCCACTTGGATGCACTAATAAAAGGTATCCCCGACAATCAGCTTGTTTCCTGCGCTATTCCCGCTTTGATTACTATTTACAACTATATAGTAAGAAGTGGAACGAAACCTATAGACGATACATTTACAGTAAATATAGATGGCAAAACCATAGTTAATAGATTGGCAGATAACCCAATAATGTTTTATTATGAAAATTTGGCGCAAACGAGAAATAAATTTACGGTAGAAAATATAGATGTCACTTGTGATGGACTTGAAATGACATTGAATACTGATAATATTCTTTGTGTCAAACAAAATGGATATTTTACAATAAACGGAGAAGAACTTCCATATAATGAAGAGTACAATATACATCCGTGGCAACCGGTAAAAACGATTTTCGCTAAGGACATGACTGATATAGATCCGAGATTCAAAATCGGTTCGCGCATGGAAGTTCCGGCAATATTACTCTATGCCTACTATGAAATTGCACAACGAGACGTAAACGATCAAAATATAGCGATAGTAACGGCTTCTGCTACAGCACTACTTTCAGGATATGGCATAGCGGTGGCAGGAAAATTGACTTTTGCTACTGTTTTCCAAGGAATTGTGTATGCGGCTTCTATAATCGATTTAGCATTACTTGTCTCTGAAGACACACAGGATTTAAGTTCTCAGCAGAGGGATAATATTAAAACATTTAGGACTATCTACAATTGGTTGTCGCTGGCAGAAGGAGGAATAAACATATATACAAGTCTTTCAAAAGTAGTGAAAATACCCTTCAATGGACTATTATTAAATAGTAGTTCTTTATCTAAACTTTTAGTTGATCTAAATGTTCCTTCAAAAACATTTAAACAAATAAAAGTAAATGGTAAAACATATCGAGCAGCTACATTCTGGAAAAAAAACCCTGATTTAAACGAAATAAAACATTATATCAGTGCAGACGGAAAATATTATATTAAATATGACAATACCGATGGACAAATGCTGTTGTTTGATGCTAAAAACAAAAAAGCTTTAGGTTTTGGGGTAGATCAAGTGGGAGAGTTGAAAAATGCCACAGGAGAAAAATTCGACATTTTTATAGCTAATTTGAAAACCACAGCACCCAAAGGAGAAGCGTTAAGTGACGGCACGCAAATCTTATATAAAGGCAATTTAAACGTTAGCTTTGAACCATATAAACCTCAAACAGACATTAGGTTTGATGAAATAGACATTCAAGATGTAATTTTAATCTATTTAAATTTAAAAGGATTGATTGAAGGGCAAAACGAACCTTAGTTCAGTGTAGTGTGTAAATAATGAAAAGTGCCTCCGCTACCGCGCGATTGTATCGCGTGGTAGTGTAAGTGAAAATGAAGAGAAGAGAAAAAATGAAAAATGACGGAAATTGAATGCCACGCGATACAATCGCGCGGCAGCAATGCAGAAACAACAGCAACAGCGTGATGTGGTAATATTATGATAAATGAATATAAAGAATGAGTAGAAATTATAAATTTCATAATCCGGAAGGAGTGTATTTTATCAGCTTTGCAGTGGTAAACTGGTTAGATGTATTTACTCGAAGTGAATATAAAAATATCCTAATTGACAGTTTGCACTATTGTCAGCGAGAAAAAGGATTGGAAGTATATGCTTGGTGTATTATGACCAATCATGTTCATTTGATTTTCAGAAGTGCAGGAAAGCAAACACCGGAATTATTAATAGGCGATTTTAAGCGATTTACCTCAAAGGCTATTGTTCAGGCAATAAAAGAAAATCCACAAGAAAGCCGAAAAGAGTTTCTTCTTGATCAATTTTTGAAAGCCGGTAGCCAAAGCTCGAATGTAAAAACATATCAATTTTGGCGACATGATAACAAGCCAATAGAATTATGGAGCAATAAGGTAATTGATGAAAAGTTGAATTATGTTCATAATAATCCGGTAGAAGAAGGTATTGTTTTTCGAGCAGAAGATTATTTATATAGTAGTGCTGCTGATTATGCCGGAGAAAAAGGATTATTGAACAACGTGATTGTGATTAAATGATACCACCCCTGCTGCCGCGCGATTGTATCGCGTGGTAGTGTGGTAAATGAAGAAAGAAGAAAAATAATACCACGCGATACAATCGCGCGGTAGCGGGCAAACAGAGAGAAAATTATATTAATCTTCGCGTCTTTGCGTACTTTACGCCTTTGCGTTTAATACAAAAGAGCGCAAGCGCATAAACTTTAACGCAAAGACGCAAAGTTTTCTTAACTTAATGACATTGATCGTGCAATTGTATCGCGTGGTAGTGTGTAGTAAATGAAGAAAGAAGAAAAATAATGAGACTGTCTCAAAAGACCGTCATCCCGCGCTTGACGCGGGATCCCCTAAAAAAGCAATACTGGTTATTAGGGGATTCTTGGTAAACCAAGCGGCAAAGCCGAGCGGCGGGTCAAGCCTGCAATGACGAATCGTCTTTTTGGACTTTTGAGACAGCCCCAGCGAGCAAACAGAGTAAAAAACAACTGAAAAAAATATATAAATGGAAAATTTAGACAATTCACACATTTTAGCCAAAAAGAGGCAGGGTCGATGCTCTTTTCTCGATTCCGGACAAGGAAGAAACCGGTTTAGCGGACGTATTTGGCTCGTTTCGCTCTTGCTGCTGTTTGCTTGTCAGGCAGCTTATCCTCAAACGAATCCGACCGGAGAAGGAATAGAGAAATATAACAACCTGAAAGAAAGTACCGGGAAGTTAATAGAAGGACTTGGACAGTTGGCGGCTTACGCAGAATTAACCACAGCTGCGCAGAATCTGTATAATGCATTGGGCAATACGGAAACACCGCTCGAGTCCATAGAAGATTTAACCAGAAAAGTAAAGAATATTTGCGAAAATCTTAAGGAATCTGCCGGCAACCTTTCCGATCAATTTTCCGATTTCGGACAGCAAGCCGGAGACGTAATAAAATATATTCAGGACATCCGCCAAAACGGTCTTTCCATGTCTACCGTAAGTGAAATACTCAAAGAAAATGGTTTCGGGAAAATGTTTACCGCCCCCATCGGTTTTACCGCCGGTTATGCTAAATCCGGATTGACCATTAAGATTACCGAGATACGCAGTACGCGGGAAAAAGCCGAAGAGGGAGCCGGTAATTTCGTTGATTTTGATGCCACGGCAGAGTTTCAGTTGCCTTTCTCCATGTTTGGAGGCGGCAGTAGTACCAATATTAAGTTTGCGGGAGAAAAGCTCCTGATCGCCGGTTCAACAAATGAAATGAGCAAGTTAAAGGTAGAGGTACAAAACAACACAATACCCATGTTCAATGAAAAGGTTACGCTTGTAGTCGACGGAGAATCTTATGTCGGTATCGACTGCAACGGTTTCCGTGAGTTGTTTTTAAAAGGGCAATTTATATTTGATAGGGGTTTGGGCAATGCCGTAAATGAGACCGGAGGAGATGCAGGAGATATAACTGCCGAATTTTCCATTCTCGCTTCCGACTTAGAAGATATGATTATCCAACTTACTTTCCTTAAATCGTTTAAATTAAAGTGTTCGGGCGATTTTATCTATACCGTGACGGATGCCGTAGTGGATTTGAGTACGGTTCGCAATGCCGAGGACTTCGTTTTCCCTGATTCATACCGTGCCGATTTTCCTGACGAAGACAAGAACTATTGGACCGGTTTTGCACTTAAAAAATTGAGTGTGAAGTTGCCGCCGGAATTTTCTTTTGGCGAGAAGGGAATTACCATAGAAGGAAGGAATATGCTGTTCGATGAATACGGATTCAGCGGATGGATTGCCGCCCAAATCCATGATCCTATGGTAGACAACAAAAGTGTTAGATTTTCTTTGCAGGAAATTGCCGTAGGAATCGTCCAGGGCGAACTGCGCGAAGGATCTTTAAAAGGAGAAATAGATATAAAAGCCTTGAAAGATAATAATGACAAAAGTTTGCAGTTAGAGTTGAAAGGCAGTTTCCACTGCAATAATAATGGGGAATTTTTGTTCGATTTCGGAGCGACTTTAGCAGCCGATCAAACATATCATCTTCCTTTTACAGAAAAAGGAAAGATAACATTGGGTAGAGGATGCGCTATTGAATTTGTAAAAACAGAAGGACAAAAAGCAACTGTAAATATCAAATTAAACGGTAATCTCACGTTTGAGGAAGGTAAATACCTCAATATTGAAGAACTGCGTTTCGAAGACTTAATACTTTCATCCAGAGAAAAATATCTTAGAGGCGGAAAATTTGCCTTGAACGGCAATGTTGGCTTTGGAGTAGGCGGATTGGAAATGGCTATTACCAAATTTTGGGCAGGCTACGATGAAGGTAGTGAAGTTGCCTATTTTGGCGCGGAAATGAACCTCAAACTTATCGGCGACGGCTTGGGAGCTTCCGTGAAGGGAGGATTCAAACTTTATTCGGATGTCAAAAAAGATTGGGAAATCATCGGATTAGACGTTGATAATATTGGGATTAACGTTGATTTTTCTGTATTTACCTTGACTGGCGAGATTGAGTTTTTCAAAAATCATCCTAACTACGGAAATGGATTTAAAGGAGAAATCGAACTTGTCATTAAACCAATTAAAATTTCGGCATTCACAGAGATCAAATTTGGAAAAACATTAGCGACGCACGAACAAGAAGCATTCCGTTACTGGTACGGAAAAATAGGATTTTGCTTCGGAAATGGACTCCTTATTTTTCCTCCCTCTGTAAATTTGCAATGTATATCAGGCGGAGTATATACTAAAATGAGCCCGTCGGGAGAAAGATACGTGAATAAGAAAGGTGTAGAGGTTCCTGAATATATTCCGAATAAAAATATCTCGTTCGGATTTATCGTGGGAGTAGGTCTCAATGTGGCTTCCGACGCCTTGATAACCGTGGACGCAGAACTTGAAATGAACTTCGCCTCCGGAGGAGGATTAAACTACATCCGGATCGCAGGTGAGATTTACTTGCTCAGTAACAAGCAGGACAATTTGTTAAACGGTGGCATTTCGCTTGAATATGACCATGCAAACGAGATTTTCCACATGGAAGCATACGTAGCAGTGAAGAATAAAATAATCGAAACGGTGCCGAATGTCGGGATTACATTGCACACTCAACCGGGTGAATGGTACTTCCATTTGGGAACAGACAAAAAACCTGCTGAAATCAAATTTGCCGGATTAGCAAAGGTCCGGTCTTACTTTATGCTTGGTAAAGTTCCGTCGTTCATTGAACCGTTGGATAAACGTCTCATATCGGAATTCGGATTCTCCGGTTATGAAACCATGCCCGAAGCAGCTGGCGAAGGAAGTGGTTTTGCTTTTGGAATCGCGCTGAACGTGGATGCAGGTTTCAGTAAGTTTGTTTACGCCGATATAAAACTCAGCGGAGGAACCGATGGATTTGTCGTATCTAACCCAAATGCAACTTGCGGAGGAAGTCATTATCGCGCCAATATAGGAGCCTACTTCTATATGGCTGCCGGTGCCGGAATCGAAGTAAGGGACAAAAAGTTTGAAATAATAGACATCCGTGTGCTTGCCGACCTGAGGGCTGAGATTCCAACACCATATTATGTATCCGGAGGTATTCAATTCAGATACAAAGTACTTGGAGGTCTGATTCGTGGAAATGCAAACGCAAAATTCCAGGCAGGAAGTACTTGTAGCTGGAAAAGCAATGAGCCTGAACCTGTCAAGCCTGAGCTTTCATTTGATATGGATACCATAATAGAAATGAAAAAAGCTTCGGGTATCCCTCTGGATCCAGATGAATTGGAATACCTGGAGATGAAAAAAAAATGACAGGAGGAAGCAAAAAGTCAAGAAAAAGAGTAATTTAAAAAAAATAGAAATAAAAGATGAAACATACACTAAAAATATGGATTATGTGTTTTGTATGCGCCATACCCGCATGGTTACAAGCACAAGAGAAAGCGATCGAACTGCTCTATTTTAATCACGGCGACTCCGTATCTTTCCGTTGGGCTCCCGCCAATGCGGATGCTCTGGCAAAAGGCGCCAAGCAAGGATACACGGTACAGCGCCGGGTGACGGGCGAAAGGGAGTGGACATCCATCTCTCCCCTACTCCTCCCGGCAAGCGATGCGCGTTTTGCCATCATGGAAACAACTAACCCCGATGCAGCCGCAGTAAGGGAGTTGATCTACCGGAACGAACGGGATTCGGACAAGAAAATCCGGACAAAAGGCGAGGCGCTCTTTGAAGACCAACTCCTGTTGGGAATGGCGCTCTTTGCCTGCGACCTTTCGATAGACTTGGCAAAAGCCGCCGCTTTACACTTTGTAGACAGGCAAACAGACAAGCGTGCCGTTTATCAATACCGGGTCGTTTTCGGAAACGGCCAGGATGCGCAAAATGTGCGTGAAGTGGAGGTAAATATGCCGGTAAAAAGTGTGCTCCCTACTCCTGAGGTGTTTGACGCGGCATTTGATCAGGCAGTAGTCTCTTTCACCTGGCCCATACAGAACTTTGAAGGATATTACTCCGGTTACCGCATCGAACGCAGTTTGGACAGCATCCGCTTTGAACCGGTGAAAAAACGGCCGATCGTGCACGGATTTTCGGACGACAAATTCGAATATATTGCCGTTTACCGCGACTCGCTGGTAAACAGGACATCAACCCACTATTACCGCCTGTCGGGTTATTCTCCTTTCGGTATATATGGACCTTACTCGAAAGTGGTAAAAGGAAAAGGAGAACCTGAATTCGGCGATATCGTGATCCGTATGGATACGGTCATCTATGACAGAAAAAACCGGGCTGAAATATCATGGAAAATGGATAAAGCCTTTGAAAAAAGAATCAAAGGTTTTGACGTTCAACGAACAACCGATTTTAAATCAGGTTTTAAAACGCTCAACGAAAAGTTGTTACCGCCAAATAAGCGAAGTTTCACGGATACAAAACTGGAGAAATCCAACTATTACCGGATCGTTGCCTACGGAAAAATAGACGGACAAGTGGCCACTTCCGATACTTATTTCAAAACAAGGGCAGATACCATCCCGCCGGCAGCCCCCGTGGGATTAAAAGGAACGATAGATTCCGTCGGAGTTGTGCGCCTTGAATGGCAGCCGAATACGGAAGATGACTTGTTAGGCTATCAGGTGTTCATGTCTAATAGCGGAAGAGATAATGATTTCTTTCAAGCGATGAGTACAACTTCTCCTCATACATGGTTTACCGATACCTTACCGTTGAACACGCTGACCAACGATATCTATTATAAAGTGGCCGCTTTTGACCAAAATTATAACCCCTCCAAACTGTCGAAAGCCATAAAATTGGAGAAACCCGATACCATACCTCCGGTTCCCGCCCTGTTTGTCAAGCTGCACCAGCCTGAAGAAAAGGTAGAGATAGAGTGGCATAACAGTTCCAGTACCGACTTGAAGCGAGTGGAACTGTACCGCAGGATAGATAACGCCGATTCGCTCGAATTGCTAAAAGAATGGAGTGTACCCAAACTCTCTTCTGCTTACACCGACCCATCTACTTTCAGTGGAGAATCCGTAAGTTACACGATCAGGAGTTACGACCAATCGGGGAATATGTCCGAATCAAACAGTTTACCGCTCTTTACCAAAGGCGAACGTCCGGGATGTATCGGTAATTTGACTTATGAAGTTGACCGCGAGAACAAAAAACAGATCCGGTTGAAATGGGAAAAGACCAGCGATTGTCAACTCAGCCGCGTTGTAATTTACCGCAAAGAGGATGACGGACGTATGCTCCCGGTCGCTTCCGTCAATCCGAACAACTATTTCTTTGTCGACGAAAATATTTGTATCGGATGTAAATACGTCTACATACTGAGAGCCATAGCCGAACGCGCTTCAAAAGCTATTTATAGTGAGGAGATTACTTTTTAGACAATCTGCAGACTAATATGCTCACACTTTCAGCATCGGGGCTTAAATACCAATGCGCCTGCTCGTGTAGAAGTCGAATATTGTATTCCTAAAGAGGGACATTCATTCAATAAAAAATCAATCCCAACCGATTCACTTTGAGAAGGTTGGGATTTTTAGTATCTTTGAAAATCCTCGGCTACCGCGCGATTGTATCGCGTGGTAGTTTACAGTAAACAATGAATATGGATTGGCAAGAATGCCACACGATACAATCGTGCGGCAGCGGAGGTAAATTCACATCGGATCCACATCCACCTGAATAAACACCGATTTAAACGCAGCATTTGCCAATGTGTGGGTGGTTACGTCATTTAGTAATTGTTTCGCTTTTTCAAAAGAGGCTTCTTGTTCGATTTTCAGCATTATCTTTTTGATGTGCAGGTTTTGGATACGGGTAATTATCGGCTTGTCGGGACCATATACTCTATCGCCGAAAACATTGCGAAGTCCTTGTGCCAAATATCCTGCCGCATTGTCAACAGTGTTAAAATCGCGCCCTTTGATGTGAACATAAATCAGGCGGTAAAAAGGCGGGTATTTGAACAGTTGACGCTCTTCGAGTTGCACATCGTACATCTCGCGAAAATTGTTCTGTTTTACCTGATGAATCAGCAAATGCGAAGGGTCGCTTGTTTGCAGGACAACAATTCCGCGATTGCTTTTTCGTCCGGCTCGTCCGCTAACCTGCGCCATCAGTTGGAAAGCGCGTTCATAAGAGCGAAAATCGGGATAGTTAAGCAATGAATCGGCATTCAAAATCCCGACAACACGTACCCGTTCAAAGTCCAATCCTTTGGAAATCATTTGGGTTCCGACCAATACATCAATTTTTCCATTTTCAAAATCGGTAATTATTTTCTCATAATTTTTTCGCGAACGGGCAACATCCAAATCTAAGCGGGCAACTCGCACATCCGGAAAGAGTTCCAATATTTCTTCCTCTATTTTCTCCGTTCCAAAGCCTTTTGTCTCCAATGCGGGATTGCCGCAAGCGGGACATTTTTCGGGAATCGGAATGGTATATCCACAGTAATGGCAAGCCAATTGGTTGGTTATCTTGTGATAGGTAAGGCTTACGTCGCAATTTTTACACTTCGGCACGCAGGCGCACGATTTACATTCTATATAAGGAGCAAATCCGCGCCGGTTTTGAAAAAGAATAATTTGCTCTTTTCGTTCCAACGCATTTTTCATTTGTTGAAGCAACAGAGGGGTAAAATGCAAACGCATCTCTTTTTTTCGCTTTGCCTCGTTTGTGTCGGCAAGCAAGATTTCGGGCATCTGAATCCCTTTAAAGCGGGTAAACAGTTCGACCAATCCGAATTTTCCCTTTTGCGCATTATAATAGCTTTCGACCGAAGGTGTTGCCGAACCCAACAGCACTTTTGCACCACTCATAGAAGCAAGCACAATTGCCGCATTTCGCGCGTGATAGCGTGGGGCTGGATCAAATTGCTTGTAGGTATTTTCGTGCTCTTCGTCCACAATAATCAATCCTAATTCCTTGAATGGTAGAAAAATAGATGAACGAACGCCGAGAATAACTTGATAACCGCTATTATTTAACAGATTATTCCATATTTCCACCCTTTCGGCATCGGAAAAACGAGAGTGATAAATCCCCAATTTGTTTCCAAATACACGTTTTAATCGAGTAGTAAGTTGCGTGGTGAGGGCGATTTCGGGAAGTAAAAACAGTACTTGTTTGCCTATTTTCAGCACCTCTTCTATTAAATGAATGTACAGCTCGGTCTTTCCGCTTGAAGTAACCCCGTGCAGCAGTACGGTTTGTTTCTGTTTGAACTGCTCTATAATTTCGCGGTAAGCCTGTTGCTGTTCTTCGGTAAGGGGATGAATGGATTGCGTTGTCGTTTTTTTTGATAAATCAAGTCTGCCGATCTCTTTTTTGTACGTTTCAAAAATTCCTTTTTCGAGCAATGCGTTAAAAGTCGGCAAGGATGTTCCGCTTTTTTCTATCAATTCTTTTTTTGAAATTTCCTGCCAATCGTTTTTGATGAAAAAATGGGATTGGTGTAAATAAAACATCAGCAAATCCAACTGTTTTTTTGATCGATTTAATCCATTAAAAACAGCCTCTAATTTTTCCGAATCTGCGTAATATTCTGACAATCGAACGTAAGTTTCCGTTTTGGGTTTATAGCGAGCTTTTACCTCTTCATTAATCGCAATGGCGCCGAGTTCCATCAATTTCTTCGCCAGCGGCAACACGTTTTTGACATCCATCTCCTTGTTCAACTCGTTTACCGTCATACTTCCGTGCGAAGTAAGAATGTCCAGCACTTGTTGTTCTTTCGGCTTCAACGGCTCTTCAGCTTCAAAATCGGGAACAGCGGAAATGACCGTTTCGCTCTCCAATTTCAACCCCGAAGGTACAGCCGCTTTAAAAACTTCGCCTAATGTGCATTGGTAATATTGCGCAATCCATTCCCAAAATTTGAGTTGACTTTTCCGTACAATCGGTTCTTTGTCCAACACGGTAAGAATCTCTTTCGGTTCAAAATTTTCCGGTTTTTGGTTGTGCAAGTCATATACAATCGCTGTGTATATTTTTTTATTTCCAAAAGGAACAATGACCCGCATACCGATACGAACAGCCGTAGCAAACTCCTCCGGCAACCGGTAGGTGTATGTATTTGCCAACGCAAGAGGCAGAATTACATCAATGTATTGCGGGTTCATTTGCATAACGGAAATTTGATTACAAATGTAATAAAACTATTGCGTTTTTAGTAGGGATATGCTTTTTTTCATTCCTCAATTTTGGCGTATATGGTTCGTTCCGTCACTTCATACCCATGCTGCCGGATGCTTTGCTGTACCATTTGTAAAATCTCCTCGCCATAGCGAGCCAATGTCATTTTTCCGATTCCGGATATCTGAATTAATTGTGCCGAATCCTGCGGAAGAAGATTAGCAACACCAATCAGCGCCATTTGTGATAGAACGATGTATACCGGCACATTTTGTTCCTGCGCTAATCGTATCCGCCAAGAACGAAGTTGCTCGTACAGTTCCGGATGGAGTATATCTTTGGGAACAGAAACTTTGGAAGACGACTCTTTGGTTGACTCTTTCGACATTTTCTCTTTCTTTTTCCCTTTTGGCGTTTCCTCGTCCTCTATGGCAGCTTTTGCCTTGGCATTCAAATAGGCAGGAACAGAAAAACCGGTTTGACAAACTTCCAGTGTTTTTCGTTTTTGCCGGACTCCCGTTTTTAGAAACAAAAAGGCATCGTTCACTTTCTTACGAATCTCTTTGTTATCCGTATCTACAACGGTTTTATTCAGTAATTCCTGCAAAATCAAGTTTGTCTTTTCCGAAAAATAAACAGACGCTTTTTTTATTCGTTCTTGCAGGAAAGAATTTTCCTCCGGATGTTCCGTTTCTGAAAGAAGCCGCTGAAGTTGTAACCGGAATTGCTCCGAAACTTGCAAAATTTCACTGCGAAAAGTCGTTTCGATTTGCTTGTATTGAGCAACCAGTTCGGGGTAAAGATTCCAAAAATATTCGTCCAGCAACCGGCGCATCGTGAAAAACAAGGTTTGAATTTCGGAATATGAAAACTGCTCGAAAAGCATCTCTGCAAAATAGGTTTTGCGTAAATGTTTAAACGCTTGGTCGTTCGGCTCTTTTTCTTCTGCGTATTGGACAAACGTATCAATATCCCGGCTGCGAATCACGGAATTTGTCGTAACCGGCGAACTCAACACCATACCCTCCAACGTCTTACAACGGCTCAATGCCACATACACTTGTCCGTGTGCAAAAGAGGCGTTTGCGTCAATAATCGCCTTCTCGAAAGTCAATCCTTGACTTTTATGTACGGTAATTGCCCACGCTGTTTTAAGTGGGTATTGTTCAAATACCCCTTCTTCTTCCTCCTTCAACTCTTTTGTTTGCGGGTCGATAATATATTTTACGTTTGCCCATTCGAGTTTTTCTACCACAATCGGAGAAGAATCTCCTTCGCCTTGCACCTCTATCCGGTTGTCGGACAGTTGGGTAATGATGCCGATTTTCCCGTTGTAATAACGCTTATCGGGCGACGGGTCGTTTTTAACAAACATCACTTGGGTTCCCTTTTTTAGCTCTAATTTGGCATCGGTCGGGAAAGAGTATTCGGGAAAATTTCCTGTTATTTTGGCTTCGTAAATGAAACTTTTATCGTTTATTTTTTTCAGCTTTTCGCTGTTGATTCGCTGCGCCTGTGCGTTGTGTGTCGTCAGGATGATGTAACCCTCTTCATTTGCGGGATTAAAATTGGGCTGATACCTTTTGTTCAGTTCTTGTAGCAGGTCGTTGTCTATCTTATTTTCCCGGATACGGTTCAGTATATTTATAAAAACCTCGTCCGACTGGCGATACACGGTTTTCAACTCCACGCACACGTAAGGTGTTTGTTTCAACGCCTGGCTGTTGAAAAAGAAAGGCGACTCGTAATAACTGCTCAACAAACTCCATTCATCGTCTTTGACCACGGGAGCCAATTGTTGCATATCTCCAATCATCAGCAATTGAACGCCTCCAAAAGGAGCTTCTTTCCGCCGGAAATAGCGCAAAACATAATCCACCGCATCCAACAAATCTGCCCTTACCATACTTATCTCATCGATAACCAGCAGATCAAGACTACGAATGATATTGATTTTTTCCTTGTTAAAACGGAAAAACTCTTTGGACATCTTTGTCCCCGGAACAAACGGCGCAAAACTTAACTGAAAAAACGAGTGAATGGTTACTCCTCCCGCGTTAATGGCAGCCACGCCGGTAGGCGCTACAACCACCATTCTTTTGGGCGAATGCTGCCGGAGATTACGCAAAAAAGTAGTTTTTCCCGTACCGGCTTTTCCTGTTAGAAACAGGTGTGTGCCGGTGTATTTTAATAAATTATTGGCTAATTCGAGTTGGGGGTTTGTTGACAAGTGATTCATTTTTAGTCTTGTTTTACGTTAAATCCTATTCTTTTGCGCGGTTCAATATTCGTCTTGTTGATGTTTACTTTATTCGCCAAATTGGCAAACGCATTAAATAATTCATCGAAAGACTTTTGGGTATCTTCGCTCAAATCGTTCATATCTTTCAGTAGTTCTTCGTTTGCCTTCTCCAATGCCTTTATTCTGTCCTCAATGCTTTGTGTTGGTTTTGCTTGCAGAATATATTTTCTTACAGCAACAAATGCACGTATAATTCTGATATTTGTTGCAATAGCCGTTTCGCTATTCAATACCCCGGATAGCATTGTAACTCCGTGTTCGGTAAATGCAAATGGCTGATAACGAATACCTCCCCGATTTGAGGTGCCAAATTGGCACCTCAAGTTTGCCCACTCTTGCTTTGATAATTCAAACATAAAATCTTCCGGAAAACGTTCAATATTTCGTTTTACAGCTCGTTTCAGATTTTTATTTTCGACCTCATACACCTCTGCCAAATCAAAATCCAACATCACTTGCTGCCCTCTGATTTCATAAATTTTATTTTCGATTAAATCCATTGAAATAACAAGTATTAGTTTGTTGTTTTTTAGTTCTGTTTTATGCTGCTTTGCAAATACAAACAGTTGATAAAAAAGTATTCCAAACTTGAGATCACAAATAGTATCCTCAATTTTGGAATGCAAAGTTATCAATTTTTCCGATACTTCACCGCGACCCACCGGTTTTTTTCATTAACCGAGAGCTGTTGTAAACCGTGTTTTTTTGCTTCTTCGTCGATGATGGGAATGTCTTCGCGGTAAAACCCACTCATATAAAGTTCCGCGCCCGGTTTCATACAAGCGGCATATTTGTGCATATCTTCCAACAAAATATTGCGGTTGATGTTGGCAAAAATCACATCGAAAAATTTACCTTCAAGCAATTCTGCTCCGCCCCATTGAACTTCAATTTGCGGTTCGCCGTTCATTGCAATGTTTTCCAATGAATTATTGTACGCCCACTCCTCAATATCAATTGCCAAGACAGGATTTGCTCCTCTTTTGGCAGCAAGAATCGCCAATACTGCTGTTCCGCAACCCATATCAAGCAACGATTTATCCGTCAAATCAGCCTTCAAAATCTCTTCAATCATCAGCGAAGTAGTCTCGTGATGACCCGTTCCAAAAGACATTTTGGGGTCAATCACGATGTCATATTTCGCTTTGGGAATATCTTTATGAAAAGTGCTGTGAATTACACAATCACCGCCGATAACAATTGGCTGAAAATAGTTTTTTTCCCACTCTTCGTTCCAATTTTGACCTTTCACAAATGTTTGCGAACATGTGATTCCGTCGGCAAACGGGAAAGCGTCTAACTTTTCCTTCAATGCTCCCTCGTCCCATTTTTCAACAGGGATGTATGCTTTCAACCCTTTCTCGTCATCGACGAAACTTTCAAAGCCGATTTCTGCCAATTCAGCCGCCAACAAATCTCCGATAAACGAACTTTCCGTATCATAGAAAAAAAGAAATTCAAAATAATCCATATTTTTTTTGTTATTCGATTAAACCTTTTACATTAAAAACCGTCCAAAATTACAAATAACGATACTAATTTTGTTTATAATCGTTAAAAGAAAAAAGGTAGCTTGATTGGTTATCTTTTTTCCTTTATCTTTGGTTGTTACAAAGATAGAAACAAAAAAAGAAATTAAAAAAAGTAGGGAGGGTTTTGATATGAAAAGTAAAACAAAAAGAATAGCATTATTTGCGGTTTCTTTGTTTTTTTGTCCGTTGGCATTCTTTGCACAAGTAGATGATATTTACTTCTCTAAGAAGGATGCGGAGAGAGAGGCAGCAAAAATAGAAGCGCAAAGAGAAAAAGAAAAAAGAGAAAAAGAACAGTGGATTAAAAACAATCTGCAATCGGAAGTTGTTATAGAGGACGAAGAATATGCGGATGAAGATCCGCTCATTGTCGAAGACGAAAACGACTACGTATATAGTCAGCGGCTGAATCGTTTTCACAATGCAGACATTGACATCTATACCGAAGAGGTTGACGACTTTGCAACTTTCAGCGGAGGCGGAGTAACTAACATCTATATCAACAACGGATTCGGATTTAACAGTTGGAACTCCGGTCTTTTTTGGGGAGTTGGCGTTTGGGGAAGTTCACTGTGGTGGTATGACCCTTGGTGGCACCGTTCGCATTTCTCGTGGTGGGGAAATCCTTGGTGGGGAGACCCTTGGTGTCGTCCAAGTTATTGCTGTTCATCTTTTGTGCCGTATCATCAAAGCACATACAGACCTGCTCCGAGATATGCTAATAACGGGCGGGCAAGTGCTGTAAGAGGTTCGTCATCAAGAACGACAGCGGTAAGAAGTAATGCAACAAACAACCGTTCTTCGGTAGTGAAAGGCGCAAATGGAACGGTTCGCAGCAATAATTCAAGCGGAGCTCGTATACAGCAACAAGGGCAAGGCAGAAATTCTGCTACAATGCGCAACGGCAATTCGGGAACACAACCGCAACGCTCTAATTCGGGAACTGTGCGTAGTAATTCGGGAGTAATTATAAGAAACGGTAATACCGGCAGTGAAGTTTCAAGAGGAAATTCGCAAGGAAATGTATCCTCCCCTTCGAGAGGCAATAGCAGCTCTTCGGAAAACACACGTTCCGGAAGCGGTTCGTCGTCTTATTCTTCTGAAAGTTCGCGTTCCGGTAGCAGCAGTTCGTCTTACTCGTCGGGCAGTTCATCGTCCAGAGGAAGTTCGTCCGGCAGTAGCTACAGTGGTTCGTCGTCGAGAGGCGGTTCTTCATCAAGCAGCAGTTCCGGCGGACGCGGAGGCAGTTCAAGCAGTGGTGGTCGTGGCGGCAGATAAAAAACACCGCTCTCTCATTGCAAAATAAAAGAGTATAAAGATAATTTATATAAGAACAAATATTATGAATTTTAAATTTTAACAGATACAAATCTATGAACTTTAAAAAGACCTTTTTCACGTTGGGCTTTTTGACAGCAGTGTTTCTGTCGTCCGCCCAAGAATTTGCATCGCCTGATGCTCAGTCATCAATGATTGCATATAATTCGCTGAATTTCAGCCAAACTAATCCGGTATTGGGAACAGCTCGCTACTCCGGTATGGCAGGTGCAATGGGTGCGCTTGGCGGAGATGCAACGACAACAAGAGACAACCCCGCGGGGCTTGGTGTGTATCGGAGTTCTGACCTTACGATCACGCCCAACTTTTCGATTGCAAACGATAATTCGGTGGGATTCAACATTAACAATTTTGGTCTTATCCTGAATTTCCGAAATTCGGGAAATAGAACCGGGTATGTTACCTCTTCGTTAGGTATCACTTATAATCGTCTGAAAAACTTCAAGCGTTTTTCCAACTTTGGAGATAATAACATTGGTATCTCAATGACTGATTATATGACCGAATTTGCAACAGATGCACTTTATTCTGACGCAGAGAAGTTAGGTCTGGTTGACGGAAATGGTTCTTTATTTAGTCCAAAAGATAACGTCAGCAACCAAACTCGATACTCGGAAAGCGGTTCTATCAGCGAATGGAATTTTGCATACGGATTGAATATCAGCAACCGTTTTTATTTTGGTGTATCTACCGGATTCGTCGATTTGAATTACAACGCGGGTATATTGTATGATGAATGGGTTACTGCTAATCCTAATGCTCGCGGGAATAACTGGATTTTGGACAATCATTACGAAGCAAGCGGTTCGGGATTCAATTTCAAATTCGGCGCTATTGCCGCCCCTGTGGATTTTATGCGTATCGGGGTTGCGTTTCATACCCCTACGTTTTATGATATAGATGAATATTTCTCCGAAATGATAAACCGTGACAACTATTTTGATGATCCGATTAAAACATCTTACCGTTCCGATTTACAAACTCCATTGAAATTGCAAGGAAGTTTAGGTTTTATCATCAAAAAGAGAGCTGTTATTGGTTTGGAATATCAGTATCAAGATTTTAAGGCAATGCGTTTTTCTTCGAGTGGGTTTCTACACCAAGGATCCAAAAACTTGATTAACCACGAAATGAACATTACTCACACTGCTAAAATTGGAGCCGAGGTCAGAGTGGTTGACGGACTTTCTCTTCGTGCAGGATTTGCTTTCGTAACAAACCCTTCGACCGAATTGAGTGCAGATGTTTATACCAATCCGGAAAACTTCAAACCTTATCCGTTGGCTCAGCCTCAAAACACTTTCTATTATACCGGTGGTATCGGTTATAAAAGTAAAGCTTTTTACGCCGATTTAGCGTACTTGCATCAAGTAAGAGAAGAAACATTCTTCCCATACCTGCCGCAAGAGGAATTCCTACCTTACTCACTATCATTACATAATAGTAATATTACAGCTACTTTTGGAGTTCGGTTTTAAGCAATATTGCATAAAAAAACAATGTCGTTTAGTTTAAGGCTAAACGACATTGTTTTTTAATTCAAAATCATCGGCGAAAAAAATCCGAACTCCTTCATTCGTTTTTCCACGTAATACACTCTGGCGAATTGAGAAATAAACATCAAAACCTCTTTGCTCGGTTCCAAACTTAGACTCATCTCTCCCATTCCTCCGGTTAATTCATTAAAATTGTTTTGTGTTTTAGTAAAGATATTTCTCATTCAGTAACGTTTTTAATTCAACCTATTAAACTATTTCCAAGAAACTTCACTTTTAAAACGATATTTCGATATGCTTATTGTATTTTATTTTCAAATATTGTTGTAAATTTTATCTTGTATTTAGAAACCATTTCTTTATATTTGCAGAGAATACCTAAAAATTAAAAAGAAGTGAACGACGGTGTAGTTATTATTCCGACATACAACGAAAAGGAAAACATTGAGAATATTATCAGGGCTGTTTTTTCTTTACCAAAAAAATTTCACATTCTGGTAATAGAAGATGGTTCGCCCGATGGGACAGCTCTCATTGTAAAAGAGTTGCAAAAGGAATTTACAGATAGGCTGTTTATAATAGAGCGGTCGGGCAAATTAGGGTTGGGTACAGCCTATATTACCGGATTCAAGTGGTCTATCGAAAAAAAATACGACTATATTTTTGAAATGGATGCCGATTTTTCGCATAATCCGAATGATTTGGTGAAACTACATGATGCCTGTTCCGTCGGAGGGGCGGATATGTCAATCGGTTCGCGATACATCTCCGGTGTAAATGTAGTCAATTGGCCCATCGGAAGGGTGCTGATGTCTTATTTTGCCTCCATTTATGTAAAAATAATCACGGGGATGAAAATTGCCGACACCACTGCCGGGTTCGTCTGCTACCGCCGCCAAGTGCTGGAAACAATGGAGTTGGACAAAATCAAATTCAAAGGTTACGCATTCCAAATCGAAATGAAATATACCGCCTACAAGTGCGGATTTACTATAAAAGAAGTGCCTATTATATTTATAAACAGAGAATTAGGCGTTTCAAAAATGAGCGGAGGCATCTTCGGAGAAGCCGTCTTCGGAATTATCCAAATGCGTATTCGCAGTTTTTTTAGAAAATTTCCTCAAAAAAATAAGAAAGAAAACGAGTTTTCAGTAAACAAGTAAACGAGAGGACACTAACTCTTATTTACTCGTTTACTAAAAACTTGTTTACTAAATAAAAATAATTTTTTTCAATGAAAACAATTTTAATTCACAACGCGAAAATCATCAACGAAGGTAATTCCTTCAAAGGTTCTCTATTGATAGAAGGAGACAAAATTTCCAAAATATTTAAGGATGAAGTACCGGAAAACATACTCAAAAACGCCGAAATAATCGATGGAGAAGACAAATGGCTGATTCCGGGAGTGATTGACACACACGTACATTTCCGCGAACCGGGTTTAACACAAAAAGGCGACTTCCAATCCGAAAGCCGAGCAGCTGTAGCCGGCGGCGTAACGTCGTTTATGGATATGCCAAACACAATGCCGCAAACTACTTCCATCGAACTTTTGAACGAAAAAGCGGCATTGGCGGCAGAAAAATCCCTTGCCAACTTCTCGTTCTACCTTGGCGCTACCAACGACAATATAGACGAAATCAAGAATGTTGACCCGAAAAAAGTGTGCGGTATCAAGGTATTTTTAGGCTCCTCTACCGGCAATATGAAAGTGGATAACGACGAGGCATTGAGAAAAATATTTGAGCAATCGCCTATCTTAGTCGCCACGCACAACGAAGACGAGGAGATGATTAACGCTAACATTGAGAAATACAAGGCTGAATTTGGCGAAGAGCCGATTCCGATGATTTATCACGAGTTAATCCGCAGTTCGGACGCTTGCTACAAAGCCACCGACAAGGCAATCAGTTTGGCTCAAAAATACAACACAAGATTACACGTGTTGCATCTTTCAACCGAAAAAGAGTTGGCTCTGTTTGAAAATAAACCGTTGGCTGACAAAAAAATCACTGCCGAGACCGGCGTAAGTTACCTGTGGTTTGACGACCGCGACTACGAAAAACTTGGCGCAAAAATCAAATGTAACCCTTCGATCAAAAAAGAAAAGAGCCGTCTTGCCCTCTTGAAAGCCGTTGCAAACGGAAAAATTGACACCATCGCCACCGACCACGCGCCGCATTTGCTTGCCGAAAAAGAAGGTGATGCGCTGCACGCCGTTTCCGGAATTCCGTCCATTCAGCACGCACTGCCGATGATGTTGGAGTTGGCTAAAAAAGGGAATTTTACGCGAGAACAAGTAGTTGAAAAAATGTGTCACAATCCGGCAAAACTTTTCAATATCGAAAAGAGAGGATTTATCCGCAAAGGGTTTTATGCCGACTTGGTACTTGTTGATCCGAATACAAAACACTACAAGGTCGAAAAAGAGGATTTACTGTACAAATGCGGTTGGTCGCCGCTGATAGGCGCAACATTATCGTACAAAATAACGCACACCTTTGTCAACGGAAACTTGGTTTACAACGAAGGAGCTATTAATGAAGAAAACAAAGGACGGATGATTGATTTCGCAAGATAAATAAATTAATGAATTTCAGATTTTTAATTTCAAATCTCAGATTCCCTAAATTTGAATCTGAGATTTGAAATCTGAAATTAAAAATAATACATATATGATAATAACATTCAATGAATTACGGCGCATAAAAGACAGCCTTCCGGATGGTAGTATTCAGAAAATTGCCTCTGAGCTGGGCATTCCGGTAGAGACTGTCAGAAATTATTTCGGCGGGGCAAATTTCCGTGAGGGAACAGGTTGCGGCACACACACCGAACAGGGACCCGATGGTGGAATAATTGAATTGGACGATATTTCGATACTCGAAATGGCTCTACTTATTTTGAAAGAGAATCATATTGATATTGAGTAAACTGTCTTGAACCACGATTATCCGGAAGGGTAATGATGCCCAAGTGGTGGAATTGGTAGACACGCTGGTTTCAGGGACCAGTGACCTTACGGTTGTGCAAGTTCGAGTCTTGTCTTGGGTACTTTCCGCTTCATAAACCCTTGCAAATAAACACATTTGCAAGGGTTATTTTATATGCTTATCCGTGATTGCACCTAAAAAAATCCCGTAGGGATTATCTCTCGGTAGAAACCCAATTTATCTCTCTAATTTGCAAGCCGTAGGTTTGCAACCTTGAATAAATTAGGACGCAAACCTACGGCTTGCGATTTAGGACGAGATTATTTATCTACCGAGAGATGCAATCCTAATGGATTGCCTAATTTAGGTATAATTCCGGACAATCATTTTATTTTATTAGCAAAACAATTTGCAGAACTGTTTTTGTCAATTTCTTTTTAACCCAATAAAACACCTACTTTATTGTAAGAAAATAAAACACGCAACTAAGTTTCAGTTGCAAATATGAAATAAATATACTAATTTTGTAAAGAGAAATAATTATGAAAGCAATTGATGTTTTAACTTATAAGGGTTTTATCGGTTCTGTTCATTTTTCAGCCGAAGACGATGTCTTTTTCGGAAAAATAGAAGGCATCAATGACTTAATTACTTTTGAAGGGGATACTGTCAAGGAACTTAAAAGAGCATTTCAATACGTTGTTGATGAGCACATCAAGGACTGCGAAAAGGAAAATATTCCGGCAGAAAAAAGCTACAAAGGAAGTTTTAACCTAAGACTTACACCCGATCTACATCGAAGAGCGGCTATTATGGCAAAATTACAAGGAAGCACTCTCAACGCTTTTGTAAAAGAGTCTATCGAACGCAGATTGGAACACGCCTAATTAATATGACATCAAAAAAATATACCAAATACATTTTTTTTTCTTTGTTTTTCCTTTGTATTTACGGAGTCGGCTTTTCTCAAAAAATCGATTTGAATAACGTATTGAAACCCGTAATAGCTGATTTACGACTTCAATACCCGGTATTGGAAAAATTATCACTTGTTGTGAGTAATTTCAACATCGACCTAAAAAAAGAGACGTTGCAAATACAGTTGTCCAAAAATTTTGAGAATATTCCTTACCGGGAAGAGAATGTGCAAGCCTTGTATGACAGTATTCGGGCTGTACTCCCCCACCCTTTAAACAAATATGAAATTCAAATTCTCGTTGTCAATTTCCCTATCGAGGAGTTAATTCCAAACTATTTTTTAGAAAAAAAGAGAAGGGACAAAAGCCGGATTCCGCCCGTATTGCCGGATGGTTATCCAATTGTAAAAAATGAGAGTAAACCCTACAAACTAACAAAAGGATTAAACAACAAGCACTTGGCGTTATGGCACAGTCACGGCTGGTATTACGAACCAACGGAAAATGTTTGGAAATGGCAGCGCGCTCACCTTTTCCAGACGGTGGAGGACATATACACAATGGGATATACACTCCCCTACCTGATTCCGATGTTAGAAAATGCGGGAGCTAATGTATTCGTGCCAAGAGAAAGAGACACACAGTTGAACGAGGTAATTGTCGATAATGACGAAGAGGAAAGCTCCGCTTACGAAGAGACCGACGGACACAAAATAAAATGGGAGACCGGAGTATTGCCCGGATTTGCCAATCCGAAAAAAATCTATTCCGAATTTGAAAACCCGTTTATGTACGGAACTTACCGGAAAATCAAAACAAGAAAAAAAGGAGATGCCACCGTCGAGTGGACACCCAATATACCGGAAACAGGCGAATATGCTGTACACATTGCCTACCATACGTTGCCGGAAAGCCCGCAAGATGCACACTACACCGTTTTTCATTCGGGAGGAAAAACCGAATTTAAAGTAAATCAAACGATGGGTGGAAGTACTTGGATTTACTTGGGAACATTCCGGTTTGAAAAAGGAATAAACCCGGAAAACGGAAAAGTCCTGCTGACCAACAAAAGCAAGGATAACTACAAAACGCTGACCGCTGATGCCGTCCGTTTCGGAGGAGGGGTCGGCAATATCGGTCGGACAGTAATCATCAACAAAGTGGCAGAGGTACAGCCCAGCGGAAAGGCGCGCTACCTCGAAGGCGCGCGCTATTGGCTGCAATGGGCTGGATTTCACGACAGTATTTACAATAAAAACAAAAACAAAGACGATTATAAAGACGACTATATGAGTCGCGGCGCGTGGGTAAACAACCTCGCCGGTGGTTCGACAAGACTGCCCAATGCAGACGGAAAAAACATCCCCATAGACTTGGCAATGGGATTCCACACCGATGCCGGATTATTTCCGGGCGACTCGATCTACGGCACAATGGCAATTTATATGACCAACAACAACGGTCTTTTCAAAAACGGACAACGGAGAATCGCCTCCCGTGACCTTGCCGACTTGGTGCAATCCGAAATAGTACGGGAAATACAAACAAACTTCCGTGAAAATTGGAAACGAAGAATGTTGACCGACCAATCGTACAGCGAAGCGCGCGTACCAGAAGTGCCGGCATTCTTACTGGAACTGCTTTCGCATCAGAATTTTGCCGATATGCGGTATGGTCTGGATCCTCATTTCCGGTTTTCGGTCAGCCGGGCAATCTATAAGGGATTGTTGAAATTTATCTCCACGCAATACGGCACGGATTATGTGGTACAACCTCTTCCCGTCACGCATTTCAACGTTGAGTTTATGAACGAAAGAGAAGTTTACCTCAGTTGGAATGCGCAAACGGATTTTCAAGAACCGTCCGCCCAACCTGAAAAATACATTGTATACACCTCTACCGAAAACGGCGGCTTTGACAACGGGATTATTGTGAAAGATCCATACGCAGTTATTTCCATCGAACCTGAAAAAATATATAATTTCAAAGTAGCCGCCGTCAATGAAGGAGGCGAAAGTTTTCCGTCCGAAATATTGTCGGTATGCAAAATGCCGGACACAAACAAAACCGTTTTAATTATCAACGGGTTTCACCGGGTTTCGGCGCCATTCTCTTTCGACCACGGTCTTTATGCCGGTTTTCTGGACAACATAGATCCCGGTGTACCCGACAAGCGCGACATAAGCTACACCGGCAGTCAATATATTTTTGCCAGAAACGTACCTTTTAAAACAAATGATGAACCGGGATTCGGAGCCAGTTACAGAAATTATGAGGATGAAGTAATTGCCGGAAACACATTCAATTACCCGCTTATACACGGTATGGCTATACGAAATGCCGGATATTCCTTTGTCTCGTGCAGCAACGAAGTGATCACGCCGGAAAACATCAATTTGAAGAAATATTTCGCCGTAGATTTGATTTTAGGTTTAGAACGGGAAACAAAAACCGGCAAAGAAACAAGATATAAAATATTCAAGGAACCTATCCGGAACGTGCTGACAGATTATTTACAATCAGGCGGAAATCTCTTTGCAAGCGGCTCTTTTATCGGCTCGGATATATGGCTGCGCGAAGAATGCAATCCCGAAGAGATCGAATTCGCAGAGCAAGTATTACGCTATCGCTGGCAAGAAGATGCGGCTTCGACAAGCGGATGTTTGATCAACAATTTTAATCACTTCCCTCAATTCAAAGCAAACTTCTCATTCAACACAACCTTTAACAAAAATCAATATGCCGTTAAATCGCCCGATGCCATAAAGCCTGTCGACGGTTCGTTTTGCATTTTGTCCTACGAAGACACCAAACTTCCGGCGTGTGTAGGTTACAAAGGGAAATACCGCACCGTGATTGCCGGTTTTCCGTTTGAGTCCATTCTAACGGAAGATGAGAGAGGGAAGTTTATGAAGGAGATTTTGGAGTTTTTTGAGAAATAGAAATGAATAGTTACAGATTATTTTGTATTTTTGTCAGAACAAGAAAAAATAGCTATGACAACTTATCAAATACAAATTAACGAAGCAATGCCGCTTGGACAAAGCATTATAGCCTTGTTACATTCAGCAAAAGAGGTCGTTCCGTCTATCGTCAAAAAAAAAGAAAAACGAGAACTGACTTACGAAGAGGTAGTCAATAAAAGCGATCTACACCGCCGACTTGACAGTGCTTTTGCCGATGTGCGCTTAATGCTTGACGGAAAAAAACGAGAAAAAACCTTAGACGAACTAATCGATGAATTACAAAATAGTAACGACTGAAGATTTTGACAAAGAAGTTAAATCTCTTGTTAAAAAATATCATTCATTTCTTGAAGATTTAAAAAAATTCAGAAAAGAGCTTTTAGATAATCCTGAAATGGGAGATAAATTGGGTGGCAATGCCCGCAAAGTACGTATGTCTATCGCCTCAAAAAATAAAGGAAAGCGAGGCGGAGCAAGAGTTATTACTTGTAACATATTGATAGATATTGAAAATACGAAAATCTATCTGCTCACAATCTACGACAAAAGCGAACGAGATAGTATTTCAGACAAAGAAATAGAATTATTAAAACATAGAAACGGATTGGAAACTTAGACTGTTTTTTTATCAAAACCTCTTTTTTAACATCGTATGAAAATAGATTGTTTTATCACATATCAGTCGGCAGAAGTAACTGCCCAAATAGTAACTCAACTACAAAACGAGCCGGAGATAAACCGGATATTCGTTCTTTCGGGCGATGGGGGAATTTCCCTTCCGAATGGGTGCCAAAATCTGTCGGTTGACTATCCGGAAAGTAGCGACACAATGGCAAAAATAGCCAATACCGCCGAAACGGAGTACATTCTTTTCCTTGCAAAAAGTTCAAACCTACAATTGGGACAGCACGCCATTAGCCGAATGGCTGGCATTGCAGAAGCCTGTCAGCCGGGAATGATTTACGCCGATTATTACGCATTGAAAAATGGAATGCTCGAAAAATATCCGTTAATTGATTATCAATTGGGTAGCGTGCGGGATGATTTTAATTTCGGCTCCCTTCTTTTCTTTCAAACAAAAGCATTGAAACAAGCCGTATCGGAAACAAAAGACGAATACCGCTTTGCCGGTTTGTATAACATCCGTTTAAAAATTTCGCAACAGAACGAAATTCTCCATTTAAACGAATTTCTCTATACGGAGGTTGAAAACGACCACCGCACATCAGGCGAAAAGCAGTTTGACTACGTTGACCCCAAAAACCGCACTGTCCAAATTGAAAAAGAAAAGGCGTGTACCGAACATTTAAAAAATATCGGAGCCTATTTGGAGCCAACCTTTCAATCCGTCTCTTTTGACCAATATCCGTTTGAATACGAGGCTTCAGTCATTATTCCGGTTCGGAACAGGGTTAAAACCATTGGCGATGCAATTCGCTCGGTTTTGATACAAAAGACCGATTTTCAATTCAATTTAATTATCATCGACAATTATTCTACGGACGGGACTTCCGACTTGATTGCTCAATTCGCCAAAGATGATAATCGCATAATCCATCTCATCCCGCAACGAAACGATCTTGGCATCGGCGGCTGTTGGAACGAGGGTGTGGAACACGCTATGTGCGGAAAGTTTGCCGTACAACTTGACAGCGATGACATCTACAAAGATGAAAACACGCTGCAAAAAATCGTCCAAGCGTTTTACGAACAGCAATGCGCAATGGTCGTCGGCACGTATATGATTACAGATTTTAACCTGCAACCGGTTCCTCCGGGCATTATCGACCACCGCGAGTGGACTCCCGAAAACGGACGAAACAACGCGCTCCGCATTAACGGACTTGGTGCGCCAAGGGCGTTTTACACGCCTATCCTGCGTCAAATCAACGTGCCGAATACGAGCTACGGAGAAGATTATGCCCTTGGTTTGGCATTCTCCCGTCGCTATCAAATAGGACGCATTTACGATGTTCTTTACCTGTGCCGACGCTGGGAAGGTAATTCGGATGCGGCTCTTGATGTTGAAAAATTAAATGCAAATAATTTGTATAAGGATAAGTTACGAACGATTGAGATATTGGCGAGAAAAAAAGGGAAATCAAAAATGAAGTAGGATTTTTTGTGTTATAGTTAATCAAATCAATATATTTTCTATCTTTGTTGTAGTTAATTAAAAAGATGAAAATATGATACGTACTGCATTAATTCCAAGCCAAACAGTAGTAGAGCTTTCTTTGCCTAATCATTACATTGGAAAAAAAGTTGAATTTTTAATTTACATTTCCGATGAAATAGAGATGCCCAAATCCGTAAAATCGAATAATGCCGCTCAATTCAAAGGTCTTTTGAATGCCAACGAAACAAAATCATTCAATCAATATTTAACAACAGTACGGCAAGAATGGGACAGAAATATTTGATAGACAGCAACGTGTTAATAGATTATATGGGAAATCTAATTCCCACAAAAGGCTCTGACTTCGTAGAAAACCTATTTAATACGCAATTTTTAATTTCGGTAGTAACAAAAATTGAAGTTTTGGGTTACAATGATTTGCCGCACAAGCTATCGGCAATGAGGCATTTTGTGTCATTATCGGAAATTTTGCCACTAAATGAAAGTGTTACAGAAAAAACAATTGAGTTGAAACGCACATTTCGTAAAATGAAGTTGGGCGATGCTATTATTGCAGCAACTGCTATTGATAAAAATTTGACATTAATAACAAGAAATACAGCTGATTTTAAATTTATGCCGGAACTTACAGTGTTAAATCCTTACGAGATATAGTTTGCTATTTTTCATACCTCTTGCTTTATGAACACACTACAACAAGAAATTGAAAAATTGTACTCTGAGCAATTGACCGAATGGGCTCAATTCCGCGAACAGGTTTTGCGATTAAACGAGGTTCAAACACATACATTTGACTTCGGAAACTATGTAATAAAAACACAATATAATCCGGCAAGAGCGATTTCGTCCAATGCCAAATTAGATGAAAAATCCATTGCCGACCGGAAGTGTTTCCTTTGCCCGGAAAATAGACCTGCCGTACAGAGAGGAGTCCGATTAAATGAAAATTTCGTTGCCTTGGTCAATCCTTTTCCGATTCTGAAAGAGCACTTTACCATACCGCTTACGCAACATAAAAAACAGGAAATATGCCCCTATTTAAACGATATGTTGGACTTTGCCCGAATGTTGCCTGATTTCACCGTTTTTTACAACGGTCCAAAAGCCGGAGCTTCTGCCCCCGATCACATGCACTTTCAGGCAGTAAAAAAAGGACAACTTCCCTTTGAACAAGAATATCGGCAAATAGAGAAATTTTCATGGAAATACAAAGCGGGAAAAGTCAATACATTGCTAAATTATGGCAGGGATTGTGTATTAATACAATCGGCAAGTAAGGAAATAGTACATACTCTATTTTCATCGATATACACAACAATAGGACAAAGGGAGAACTATAATTCCGATTCGACAACCTTCCGACCTTTCGACCCTTCTACCTCTTCAGAACCAATGATGAACGTTTTCGTCTTGTTTGAAAACGAAGAGTGGAACCTGTTTATTTTTCCAAGAAAAGCGCACCGACCTTCCTGTTTTTTTGCTGAAGGGGAAGATTATAAAATGATCAGTCCGGGAGCAATTGACATCGCCGGCATTTTTGTTTTACCTCGAAAAGAGGATTTCGATTCGGTTGATGAGGCGGTTATATCAGATGTTTTAAGACAAGTTTCTTTTAAATGAAGAGTTAAAAATGAAGAATAAAGAAGAGGCTGTCTCAAAAGCCCGTCATCCCGCGCTTGACGCGGGATCTCCTAAAAAAGCAATACTGATTATTAGGGGATTGCGGGTCAAGCCCGCAATGACGAATCGTCTTTTTTGACTTTTTAGACAGCCTCTTTGTTTCACCCATTGCGTTCACTGCAGTTTAATGGTGTACAAAAAAATGAAGAACAGGAAAACCCCATTCTTCATTCTTCATTTTTAACTCTTCATTTATCAAAACCTCGCCACTTCCAATGTTCCTTTTCGAACACTTCCGTCTTTCATCACGACACGGTAGTAGTAGGTTCCCGGTTCAGCCAACTCTCCACGATAGGTTCCGTCCCAACCGTTGTTGCCTTCATGGATTTTTTGTTGGTAGCGGTTGAAAATCTCCACTTGAACCACCGAGCGGCTACCCACCACGAAGTCATCGTTCTTTTTGTTTTCGTTGTATGGAGTGATGATATTCGGGATAAATACTTCCACTTCTATAAAGACGCTGTCGGACGCTTCACAGTAGTCGTTTGACGTGTAAACCCGGTAATGAGCTGACTCGTGGAAATCATCTATTACATAGTTGGCTACCGCGGTAGAGTCAAAGAAAACTCCATTTTCAAACCATTGGAATTCATGATGGTTAGTACTTGTCGAACTTACCGTTAAGTCAAGCGTTCTGCCTTCTCTTATTTTATAGGCATTCGGCGTAAGTGTCAATTCGAGTTTCTTCTCCACGTGAATAGAGAAGGCGGTATCCGCTTTACAGATATGAAGCTGATTATTGGCAAAATAACTTTCCGATTCAAAAATTTCTTTCCAATGTTTGTCTAAATAGAAAGCAAGGGTGTCTTTATTCGACGGCTTGCTGATATAATACCATTGTTCTACATTGAAATCATAATCAACAGTATTGTCTACTTTTGTATTTATCGTTGGGTCTTTCAACAATTTTTCGTCATTTAGATACCAAACGAGTGTATCTCTATTCCGGTCTCTTCTCGATTCTCTTACCGAAGAGACATACAATTGGAGTTTCAAATCCGGCAATTCCGCTCCTTTTGGATGTACATAGTAAGAATTTCTTATCGTATCGACATACAGTTGGAGCTCTTGGGCTTCATCGAAAGCGCAATAGCCCAATCGGAGGTCTTTGCTTACTTTCGGCGCTTCCACGCCAATAACGGTAACCCAAATCGTAGCCTTGTCGCTTATTGCCTCTGTATTATTGTTCTTTTGACCGACATAGAACGGATAAACGCCCGCCGCCATTGGTATCTTCGGTATTTCTTTTAGTTCCGCATTTTTAGATGCATTTTTAGATGCATACAAGTCAGAGTACCATAGGAGCGTATGATCAGGATCGGCGGTTGCCAAATCTTCTAATTTAATCGGTTCGTATTGACAAACAGTCGTATACGGGATTACTGCCGGCGGATAAGCTCTCAAAATATTTACCGTAACTGTAACCGGTTCGCTCTTACAACCGTATTGGGATTCGTGTCTTACATCATAATAGTAAGTACCTTCAGTATCATCCTCATGAATAGGAGCTTCCGATGATCCGGTATCCAACCAATGAAGGTTATGATTACCAACTGAAATCGCGCCTTCTTTAATGCTTTTCGGAAGATGATCCACCAAAATATTAACCGGCTGAGGAATAGGCAACTGTGGAAGCGGATAAACCGTTACCGTAAAGGTGTCAATCGCACTCATATTGATACAACCCTCATTAGAAACAGGGATGGCTACTATTTTCGCAGATTCTTCTTTCGCGATATTTACATTTGTTACAAAATTTGGAATATTGCCCGTTCCACTTGCCGGTAAACCGATTGCAATATTACTGTTTGTCCAAGTTACGCTTGTTGACGATAAATTCGTACCGGTAAAGTTGTTTACTTTTACTGTATCGCCGGCACAAACCTTTAAATCAGGAAGAAGACCCTCATCCCACACCGGCAACGGATTGACTGTGATGGTATAAGTTGCTTTGGTTCCTTCGCAACCAAATTCGGAAACAGGGGTAACTGTGATAGTTGCTATTTCCTGTTTGGTTATATTCTTATTCGTAATAAATGCGTCAATATTGCCGATGCCATTTTCGCCTAAACCAATGTTTTTGTTGCTGTTAGACCAAATAACTTTTGAGGCATCTACATTCATTCCGGTAAACTCAATTAATTCCGTTGTTTCTCCCGCACATAAAGTTTGGCTGCCGAGATTCTCGGAAGGGAATGTAGGCAACGGTTTAACTGTAACAGTTACTACTTTACGGTAATCGCCTTCGCAATAGTTATCTCCTTCAACAGATACATAGAACACGCTATCTGTTTTCAACGCGGTCGTAGTATATTTATTTCCGGTAAAGAATGGTGTCTTGTCATCTATTTTGCTGTACCAGCGGAAAATCGGATGCTCAATATCGGCATTTGTTGTTGCTATCAACGTAACAGTAGTTCCGGCGCAAACCGCATCTTCGGCTCCGCTTATAACAATATCGCCTTCTTTTGCAGATGATTTGATTTGAACGGTTATCTTTAATGAATCGCTTTCGCAGTTGCCGATAGTTTGTGTAGCGCGGTAAGCTCCATTATGTTTCAATAGTTCCCCGTCTGCCAATAACGTGCCTTGGGAATCGTAAATCTTGATGTTCTTGCCATCTAATTTTACTTTCAAATCTTCTACCGTCGGTGCAGGAATCGGACAGAAGAAGCCGTCTTCATCTTCTTTGAACGTCGGTGCAGTCACATCGTCTATCGTTACCGTGATTTGCAATGAATCGCTTTCGCAGTTGCCAATAGTTTGTGTAGCGCGGTAAGCTCCATTATGTTTCAATAGTTCCCCGTCTACCAATAACGTGCCTTTGGAATCGTAAATATTGATGTTCTTGCCATCCAATTTTGCTTTCAAATCTGCTACCGTCGGTGCAGGAATCGGACAGAAGAAGCCGTCTTCATCTTCTTTGAACGTCGGTGCAGTCGCATCGTCAATCGTGACGGTGAACATCAACGAATCGCTCTCGCAAGTGCCAACCGTTTGAGTGGCGCGGTACTCTTCGCCTTCTGTCAATTCAACGTCATCTGACAACAGGGTGCCGGTCGAATTGTAAATATTGATATTCGGCTCGTTAAATCTTGCTTTCAAATCGCCTACAGTCGGTGCTGGGATTGGACAGAAGAAATTACCGTTTTCTTCCTTGAATGTAGGCTTGGATATATCGTCTATCGTGACGGTGAACATCAACGAATCGCTCTCGCAAGTGCCTATCGTTTGAGTGGCGCGGTACTCTTCGCCTTCTGCCAATTCAACGTCATCCGACAACAATACGCCGGTAGAATTGTAAATATTGATATTCGGCTCGTTAAAGCGTAATTTCAAATCGCCTACGGTTGGTGCTGGGATTGGACAGAAGAAGTTGCCGTTTTCTTCCTTGAAAGTAGGCTTGGATATATCGTCAATCGTTACAGTGAACATCAACGAATCGCTTTCGCAAGTGCCAACCGTTTGAGTGGCGCGGTACTCTTCGCCTTCTGCCAATTCAACGTCATCCGACAACAGGGTGCCGGTAGAATTGTAAATATTGATATTCGGCTCGTTAAATCTTACTTTCAAATCGCCTACGGTTGGTGCAGGGATTGGACAGAAGAAGTTGCCGTTTTCTTCCTTGAACGTAGGCTTGGATATATCGTCTATCGTGACGGTGAACATTAACGAATCGCTCTCGCAATTGCCAACAGTTTGAGTGGCGCGGTACTCTTCGCCTTCTGCCAATTCAATGTCATCTGACAACAATACGCCGGTCGAATTGTAAATATTGATATTCGGCTCGTTAAAGCGTAATTTCAAATCGCCTACAGTCGGTGCTGGGATTGGACAGAAGAAATTACCGTTTTCTTCCTTGAATGTAGGCTTGGATATATCGTCTATCGTGACGGTGAACATCAACGAATCGCTCTCGCAATTGCCTACCGTTTGAGTGGCGCGGTACTCTTCGCCTTCTGCCAATTCAACGTCATCCGACAACAATACGCCGGTAAAATTGTAAATATTGATATTCGGCTCGTTAAAGCGTAATTTCAAATCGCCTACGGTTGGTGCTGGGATTGGACAGAAGAAGTTGCCGTTTTCTTCCTTGAAAGTAGGCTTGGATATATCGTCAATCGTTACAGTGAACATCAACGAATCGCTTTCGCAAGTGCCAACCGTTTGAGTGGCGCGGTACTCTTCGCCTTCTGCCAATTCAACGTCATCCGACAACA
>Ga0209737_10000129_pt1 | contig 68568 bp, 62 predicted proteins | sample TergutCu122P3_FD_187284 | JGI IMG/M metagenome (GOLD analysis project Ga0209737, IMG submission 187284) | Cubitermes ugandensis P3 segment gut microbial communities from Kakamega Forest, Kenya - Cu122 P3 (SPAdes) (version 2) | ecosystem: Host-associated > Arthropoda: Insects > Digestive system... | reverse complement strand
GGTTTCGCAGCAGAAGGTTTCGCAGCAGAGGGTTTCGCAGGAGACACTTTCGCAGGAGGCTTGGGCGCTGCCACTTCCGAGGCCTGTGCCCACACAACGAGCGCGCTGCTGCAGGCTACCCATTTTACAAGAGACTTTAGGAAAAACTGAAAAGACATGGCGCTCTTTCCCTGGTTTGCGTTTGTTGAATGTCACTTGAAGCAAGCTGTCTGCGTCTGTTCATAGGAACACAAAGCGAAAGAAACCACAACGCCCTTTTGCCTCTGTTTTTCAACACAGCATGAGGGCGGCAAGCGCGGGGCCACCCACAGCGGCAAGGGTTTTAAGGAGTATAAACCTCTATTTTCTCAAATTTTGCGCGCTTGCTGGGCTCTTGCCCCAAAGGCTCGCCCCAGGCATTGTCGCCCGAGTGGACAGAAATTTGAATCAGTTGATGCAAGTCCGCGGGCTTCAAGAGAAAGTCCGTTGGTTTCAAAGGCAAAACCACCACGCCCTCGGCAGGAATGCTGAGCACCTCCTTATACACACCGGTGGACGCGTCGGGAATTTCACCTTTGGGAAGAAGGCGCAGAAAAAACTTCGTCCCGGCTTGGCTTGCCTCAAAAGTCACGCGTATCCACTGGGCCTTGGACAAGTCAAACCGCTCACCCTCCTTTGTATATACCGCATAAGCGCCACCCTCTTCCCACGCTTCCCTTGAAAACCGATGGGCGATGAGGTGCCATCCGGGGGCGTCCGGGGCGGGAGGAAGAACCGCCCCCAAGGGCGGCGCAGTGGGGGGTATGATAGGAGGAGGGGGCCGGGTGAAGAAATAGACGACACCCCCTACCCCCAAGAGGATGATGAAGCCAAAGAGGTAGAGTAGCCACCTGCCCAATTCATTTCCAGCGCCCTGGAGAATGGATTCAACGAACCGATTCCAAAGGTTTTGCTTGGGTTGAGAGGGAGCTTTCGTCGTCTGGGCAGCGGCAGGGGAACCGATGGCTTGTGCTCGTTGTTTTTCTTCAGCAGCGGCACGCTCATTCACTGGCCCTGCGGAAGACTGCTCCGGCTCAAAGTAATCAGTTTGGTTGTCAACGGTCAAAGAATCCCAATTTGCTAAATCTGCCGGGAGCTGCTCGGCAGGTTCATGCTTGCCCGAAAAAAACCGATAGAAAATAGGCTTTTGTTTTGTTGAAGGTTGCTGAAGCTGCGGTGCGTCTTCGCGCATTAGCCACTCAGGTGCACGGGCTGCCAAGCGGGGATCCTCCAGAAGCCATGCGCGAACATCGGACCTCCTGAGCTGAAGACTGTCGCAGTATAATGGCCAGAGGTGGGCTTTTATAAATGAAGCGCGTTCCATTCCAGAAAGCATCTCCGGTTTTTCAGGAAGCATATCTGGTATCTTTTCCTTCTCTGGCTTTTCCCCTTTGTAGATCACATGAATGACGTTTCTCAGCAAAAACCTGGGACAAGGTTTCGCAATGCTGCCTTTTCCGTCAAGATGCGAGGCAGCGTCCGGGATTTCCAACCTCAGCAAGTCTTCAAGAAACCCGTAACCTCTGACAAGTACGGATTTGCTCCGCCTCATGTCACTGTGAATTGGAATTTTTCCCTCAGAACACCAAGCGGAGCATTCCTGAATCGCTCCGGGAATGCTGTCAAGCCGCTGCAAAAGTTCTGTGCACTGTTCCTCAGTGAGTTTGCACTCATCCTGAACAACCCAACAAAAAATGCCCTTGGCAGCCTGATTTTCCGAGTCTGTTTCGGGCATTGTGGGGTTGCTTTGAAGTGCCTGTATTTCAGTTGTTTTTTGAACAGTCGCCTCTTGCAGAGGTGTTTCTGGCTCGTCCACGGGCTCGCCTGTTTTCATCTTAGCAGCTTTCGCACCAACAGCGACATCGTCACTCGCTGGCTCTGCTGTTGATTGCTTCCCATCTGTGCCTGAGGGAGCGGCTGATGTCTGCTGAAGTTGCGAAGCGGTGACATTGGCCTTATGTCTTGCCTTCACCTCGGGATGGCGTTCAAACAGGGCTTCCTCGAACACGTGTTCCTCAACCCTTAAACGCCTCAGGGCAATATACGTCCAGTCGTTCTCGCTGAGGTCGACTCCCTTTTTGTCTTTTATTTCTTTTGCCTCTTTTTCCAGGTCGCTGGCTGGGCGCCATTCAGCATTCCACTTAAGGCGTTCAGCATTCCAGCTAAGACATTCCCCATAATAACCGGCGACATGCGCAATGATTGACCATGGACCCATTTTGCCGCACTTCTTGCATTCCGGCTTTTGCCCTGACAAATCCAGAGGCACACCGCAGCACCCGGCAGACGCTGGTTCGAGCAGAGGCTTGCCGTGCTCGTCATATATTTCCATCGGCCTTTCTATTTGCAGGACGTGCTGTTCGGTGATGCCATATTTTTCCATGGCGTCGTTGATGGAGATAAGTGGCCCCACGCTTCAACTCCCTTCAGCTGCCCTTCAAAAAACTCCCGCCTCAGAGCTGTAAGGGAACAGCCTTTTCGCTTCGGTGCATAAAGCCAAAGCCAGAGGCGGAAAATCCGTTGTTTCTATACATGCAAGCTAAGCACAAAACAGACTTCGTCAAGCCGTTCGCCACCTTCGGGCTTGGGTGGCCGCCTCTGGAATCTCCGCCTTATACACGGGCACTTGCTATGCTGCTAGAGACACGGACGCCCTTCTATCGCTATCTCTTGGTTTTTTAAAGTCTCCTGGAAGGTCTGCCAGGAATTTGGAATGCACCCACTTGGGAATACCCATCTGTTGCCTTGTGGGTCCTTGGCAAAGGTCATGACTGTTATACACGCCAGCCCTTGGTCCATGCACCCCGCCACCTGCGGGCCGTAGCGGCAAGCCTTGTCAAGATCATAGCGGGTTCCACTCAGTGTCTGGCACCTCGTCGCGGCGCATTCGCCGGACGGGAGGCTGCTGCAGGCGGGTGCAGCAGAGCATAGGGGGCCCTCCGCTGCTGCTTCGTCTGCTTTGCCCCCCGCGAAAGACTGCCAGGAATTTGGAATGCACCCATTCGGGAATTGCCAGGTGTTGCCTGCTGGGTCCTTGGCATAGGTGAAGGCCTGCGTACACAACAGATGGCTGTCCATGCAGCCCACTACCGCCTTGGGGTGGCGGCAAACCTTGTCAACTTCATAGCGGATTCCACTCAGCGTCTGGCACTCCGCCTTGGCGGCGCATTGGCCGGGCGGGAGGCTGCTGCAGGCGGGTGCAGCAGAGCATAGGGGGCCCTCCGCTGCGGCATGGTCGGCTTCGCCTCCCTCGAAAGGCTTCCAGGTATTTGGAATACACCGACTCGGGAATACCCAGGTGTTGCCTGATGGGTCCTTGGCAAAGGTGAGGACACTTGAACATGACTGCTTGCTGTCTGTACACCCCACCTCCGCCGGCTCGTGGCGGCAAACCTTCTCAACCTCATAGCGCATTCCACTGAGCACCCGGCACCCCGCCTCGGCGGCGCACTTGCCGGGCGGAAGGCTGCTGCAGGTGGACAGCTCGGAGCATACGGGGCCCTCCGCTGCGGCATGGTCGGCTTCGCCTCCCTCGAAAGACTGCCAGGCGTTTGGAATGCACCCGTCCTGGAATTGCCAGGTGTTGCCTGATGGGTCCTTGGCAAAGGTTAAGGCCTGTGGACACAACAACTCTTTGTCCATGCACCCCACCGCCTGCGGGCCGTGGCGGCAAACCTTGTCGGCTTCATAGCGGGTGGCGCTGAGCACCCGGCACCTCGCCTCGGCGGCGCATGGAGCGGGCGCTAGCAGCCTGCAAGCTTCGACTTCCGGTCCCTTCTCTGCGTCCGAGTTGCAAGAAATGACGACTCCGCTTGCTGCAAGCAGGCATACAGTGAATACAGAGGTTCTGCTCATGGTGGTCTCCTCTTGGTTGTTTTGCTTTGAACGCCTCTTTGCTTCCCCCACCGCGCTTCACCCTGGGTGAAGCTCGGTGGAGGATAATGGGGCCCATTGTCTTAGTCTAGGATACATTTCTATGTGTAAACAGATGAGCGCAGAAACCTGCCGCCACAGAGCGGTTGTGCGGTGAAGTGCCTTTGGCCAGAGGCAGCGTTTGGCAAAGAAGACGCACTGCACGCTGTGGGTGGATTTCCAGGCAGTGGGTTGACTTTTCCTCAAGTTTGCACGACAACTTTCAAAGACAGCTGTCCATTGCCAAGCAACCCATGAGGAGGAAGCCGATGCGAATACATGGTGTATTGTGGGTTGTTGTCTTGTCGATGTCGCTGGTGGGGTTTGAAGCTCATGCCAAGGAGCCTGCGGAAAAGGGCAAAAAATCCGCCAACCCAGGCAAAACAAAGTCCGCAAAAAACAACCACAAGACACCCGCAAAGTCTCCTGAAGAAGACCGCCTGAAAGACTATCCAGCCATTAAAGCCTTTCAAGAAAAAGTGGAGCGGGCGCGCGCTGGAGAGACGGTGGACTTTAGTGGCAGTGGCTCTGCCACCCGAATATGGTTTGATGAAAACGGCGTACGTCATTATGAGAGCCATGGCCCGCCGCACAACCCCTACCGCTATACTTCCGAGACAGCTCCTGACGGCGCCAAAAAAACCACCTATTCCGCACGGGACGACGGCATTATTGACACGCTGGAAGAGCAACGCGGCGATGGAAAAAGAGTCAAGCTTTATGACACCGACAGAGACGGTGTCTTTGATAAGCGCGAGACACTCATGGTGACGGATGACCCCCAGTTTTTTCGAGCCATCGATGAAAGGCGGACTCCCGGAGGCGAGTGGGAAACCGTGCGCAATGAGCTTGTGCCCACAACCATTGGATGTCGTCACTAACACACCTGCCTTGACAAGGCGGGCCGGCAAGGCTTAGAACGGCCTCGCCTTCAGGTTCCATAGAGGACTCCAAGAGGGAAGCCGGTGAAACTCCGGCGCGGTCCCGCCACTGTAACCAGGCCGGCAAAAGCCGGGCGGGGGTTGTTTGTTTTGCCACTGCGCCTTTGGGCGTGGGAAGGCATCAACGCCCGCTGTAGTGCCTGGAAGCCAGGAAACCTGCCTGCGGGTGCGCCTTTGTGCGCTTAGCCTTCTCTCTTCGCGGAAGAGAGCAGAGGGCATATGTTGGTTTGGGTTGTTGCCATGGGTTTTCTAGGGCAGGTGTCTTCGCCACACAGGGCGAAGGTGCCAGCGCCTCCCCTGTCAAGCTTTCCTTGCCCGCCCTCGGAACTCCTCTTTGAAGAGGGAAGCTTCCCCCTACCACCCAACACCCTAGGAAAGCCTTGAAAATGAAAAAACCTCTGTTCTTGTTGTCTGTCGTTTGTTTGCTTTTGGGATGTCGCGAGGAGGGCATGGAAAGCTCAACGCACTCCCCTGCTGAGCCTGCCCAACCTGCCGCGCCTTCCCAGCCCACGGAACCCACGGAGCCCACGGAGCCTGCCGAGCCTGCTGGCCTTCCTGACATTGTTGTTGAAGAGCCTGCCGGCGGATTTGTGGTCGACAAAATGCAGTGGTTTCGCTTGGAGCCGCACGTCCAAAGCCAAAGCCCTGTGGACTTTCTCTGGAAACTCGACGGCAAGGACATTTCAACCGACAAAAACCTGGTGCATGCCTTTGCAGAAGCGGGGGCCCATGTGCTGACACTCGTCGCCACCAACGAGGCGGGAGAGAAGGTGAGGGCATTTGAAGTTAAGGTGGAGGAGCGCGACTATAGCCCCTGGACCACCCGGGTTTATGACTTTGTGCGCGCCCCCGGGCAGCATGCCAATGCTTTTCCAACCATTCCCGCCGGCAGCACCTATGAGGATGTTTTGAACATTGTCCATGCAACCATTGTTGAAGGAAAGGTTGTCAGCCTCGGCGCCTATGGCGGGTATATTGTCATGGGTTTTGACCATACCCTCCTGAACACCCCCGGGCAGAAGGACTTCCTCGTCCACGGGAATGCCTTCGCCAACTTCGCCGAGCCAGGCGTCATTGAGGTGTCCTGGGATGCCAACGGCAACGGCCTGGCGGACGATCCGTGGTATGAAATTGCCGGCTCGGAATACAACGCCGCCACAGCTCGCCGGAACTATAGGCTGACGTATTATAACCCGGCGACGGACGAGGAGCGCGAGCTAGGGAAAGTGGGGACGCGTTGGACGGACAACCAAGGGGGGAGTGGCTATTTCCCCGCCACCGGCTGGCCCAACTGGATGGGGGACACCCTAGAGGTGGGAGGCTCCCTCTATGAAAACCTTAACGCCAATGGGAGCGTTTCAACGGTGCCCTTCGCCTATGGCTATGCCGACAATTGGCCCAACAACGACGTACGCGCCCAAATAGACATAGACTGGGCCGTGGATGCGCAGGGAAGGCCTGTCCACCTCAAAGGCATTGACTTTGTGAAGGTATACACCGGCATATTCGCCCACGCCGGCGCCCTCGGGGAAATTTCCACGGAAGTGACCGGGGTGCAGGATTTGAACCTATAGGCAGGCAAGGGCAACCGCAAGGGTTGCCCTTGTTCCTCAAGTCAATATAGAACCGGTGCCGCCATGCTTGAGCGAATTCTCGTTGTCGAAGACGAAGCCCTGGTGCGCGACTTGATTGTGCTCAACCTCGAGCACATGGGCTATTCCGTTATGGCGGCCGACAGCTTTGCCGCGGGCTTGCGCGCCTTGCTGCTGGAGTCCCCGGCACTGGCCATTGTGGACATTATGCTGCCGGACGGAGACGGCTTTGCGCTGACGCGCAAGGCGCGCGACAACGGCGTCCTGTGCCCCATTCTCATGCTGACGGCGCGCTCGGACGCGGCCGACAAAGTGCGCGGCTTGGACTGCGGCGCGGATGACTACCTCACCAAGCCCTTTGACGTGCCGGAGCTGTTGGCGCGCGTGCGGGCGCTGTTTCGCCGGCAGGCTGGGCAAAAAGCGCCGCCGGTGCGCTATGAAATGGGCCGCTTCTGGGTGCGGCTGGACACAGGGCAGGCCCAAACCAACGAGGGGGAGCTCACCTTGAGTGACAAGGAGCTGCGGCTTTTTACTTTGTTTGCAAAGCAGGAGGACCGGGTGCTCTCACGGGCTGACATACTCGAAGAGGTATGGGGGATGGACGCCTTCCCCACGGACAGGACGGTGGACAATTTTGTCCTGCGCCTTCGCAAGTTGTTTGAGGAAGACCCGGACAACCCCCGGCATTTTGTCACCCTGCGGGGGCGGGGCTATTGCTTTAGAAAAACCCCCTCCGCTTAGGCCCTATGTCTTCCCCTGGAGAAACTGCCGTTTTGCTGTTGAATGTGGGCACCCCCCAAAGCCCCAGCCCGCGGCATGTGGCTTCCTATTTGGCCCAATTCCTCACTGACAAAAGGGTGCTCTCCCTCCCGTGGCTACCTCGCCAACTCCTTGTCCGCGGGCTTATTGTCCCCTTTCGCACTCTCAAAAGCGCGGCTAAATACCGCCGGGTTTGGAGCAGCGAGGGCTCCCCGCTGCTCCTTCACTCCCAAAACCTCCAGCGGGGGCTGCAGCAGCGCCTTCCCCATATGCGGGTGCGGCTGGCCATGCGCTACGGGGAGCCTTCCATGGCGCGGGTGCTGGAGGAGCTCATGCGGGAGCCGCCGGCGAGGCTGGTGGCGGTGCCTTTGTTTCCGCACTATGCCGCGGCGACAACGGGCACGGGCCTTGAGGCGCTGATGCGCTGCCTGGCACGCTATGCCTTTATGCCCAGCCTGCACGTTGTGGAGCCGCTTGGCACCCTGCCCGCTTTCCACCAAAGCCTTGGCCACATGCTGCGCCGCCATGCCGACCGCTTTGGGCCTGAGCACCTGCTTTTTAGCTACCACGGGCTGCCGCTCTCCCATGTACATGCCGCCTGCGGAGCCGGCTGCCAGCGCGCGTGTCAACCCCTCGCCGCCGAGGCCACCCCGGCTTCCCGGTGCTATGTCCACCAGTGCTACGCCACAAGCCAGGCGCTGGCTGTGCACCTGGAGGGGCTCCCCTTCTCCACCGCTTTCCAAAGCCGTATGCGGGGGGGCCGGTGGACTTCCCCCTTCTCCGTGGACACGGCCATTGCCCTTGCCAGGCAGGGGTGCCGTCGGCTTTTGGTGGCCTGCCCCTCCTTTGTGTGTGACTGCCTTGAAACCCTCGAGGAGGTGGGCATGGAAATGCGCGAGGCCTTCCTGGGCGCCGGCGGCGAGGCCTTTGAGGTAGCCCCTTGCCTCAACGACGAGGCCTCGTGGGTGGAGGGGTTGGCCAAAGCCCTGCTTCCGGTCTAGGGGGCTTTGGCGACGCGCTGCTGCATTTTGGGTGCACATTCCCCTTGAGACCAGGTGGACAAATAGCCCTCGGCCATTTTTTGCAAACGCTCTCTGTCCAGCGGGTCTGCCGACGTCTCCAGGAGGTCCCCTAAGCGGCAATAGGCCCTCTCAAAGGTATAGTCCACCGTCATCGCCTGATCGTACGCGTCTTTGCTTTGTTGCCATTGCCCTGCCCTCTCGTGCGCCACACCCAACTCCACATAGGCACGCGCGACATTGGTTTTGTCTTTCCCAAACTCCACGGCAGCTCCCGTAAACAGGGAAATGGCCCGAGGGAAGTCCCTCTTGTTGTCGCGGAAAACAAGCGCCAACAACATTTTAGCATCCGGGTTGGGGGTGGCGGCATTGGCGGTGGCTGTTTGCAATACGGAAATGGCCTCATCCACCTTGTTTTGCCTCAACAGCACTTGCGCCAGCAAAATGGGCACCACCGGATTGCGTGGCACCACCCCCTGCGTTGCGCGAAGCACACTTTCTGCTTCCTTGGAGGAAGGACTCTTCCTCATCCACAAACGCGCCAACTCTATTCGAAAATGGACACGCGCGGGCGCCTCTGAAACTGCCTTGCTAAGTTCCGCAATGGCACCATCCACATTGTTTTCAGCCGCAAGCCTCTGGGCGCGAATTAACCGAAGCTCCGGGTTTTGGCTGTCTATGCGCGCAGCATTCTCATGCGCCGCAATGGCACTGGCATTTTTGGACTTGTGGGTGCCAATGCCTGTCTTCTCTTCCAATTCCTTTTGAAAACTTTCGGGCCTAAACAAAGGCAAATCCGCAGAGACACGCGCAATCAACAAAGCCTGCAGCATATGGGCCATGGCTTCCTGACGCACTGAAAGCTCCAACTTGCCGCTGAGCAAATTTTTCAAGTCCTCCGAGGCCGCAATATAGGAGCGGCCGGGGTCCTCCTGCTCCAGCAACGCCCAGCTTCGGCCAATCAGCGAGTCCGGGTGGTTGCGCTCTTGCCGGATGGCGGTGTCATACAGACGCCTGGCCTCCGGAATGTTGCCTTTTTGGCGCGCAAGCCTTCCGGACAAAGCATAAACCCGAGGCTCATCCGGAGCAAAGCGCTGGGACTTTTCAAGGCTCTCACTGGCCGCATCCAAATCCCCCAAAGCCATTTGCAAGCTTCCCAACGTCATCAACAACAAAGCGGGCCTTTTGCCCTCACTCTCGTGTTTTTGCACCAACTCCGCCAGCACCCTGGCTGCCTGCTCCGTCCGGCCGAGGTAGGACTCCAGCAAGGCCTCCGCCATATGCGTATAAGAGAGCACCTCGCTGCTGCGCTTGGCCACCGCCAAATGGCGCCTGGCCTCCTCCAGGGCGGCTTCTCCCCCGGCATGCTCCTCCAGGCGTACCGCTTGGGCATAAGCCAAATAGGCATGTGCGGCGGCAGAGCTGCTGTCCAAACGGATGGCCTCCCGCGCTTCATTCACCGCTCTTTGGTAGGCGGCATGGTTGTCACGCCTAAATTGCTCCGCCGCATTCCGCAAATGGCTCGTCACTTTTTGCTGCCGCTCGGCGGTATGCTGTCCCCAAAAATAATAAACACCGCCGCTGATGACGCCCAAAAAGAGAAGCACCAAACTCCACATGGCCGTGTTGGAGCTGCGCTGGGGGGGCTCCTCCAAGTCCGCAGGTGCTACCCACTCAGGCCGACGCGGGGGCGCCGAGAGGCGCCCTGGAGGTGCCGAGGGCCCCGGAGGTGCCGAGGGACGCGGGGGCACCGAGAGACGCCCCGGGGGCACCGAGGGACGTCCCGGAGGCGTCGTCACCGGGGTGGCGGACACCGTGCCGGCCACAAAAACAGGGGAGCCCGCCACCGGAAGCCTCGGAGAAGAGGGAGAGAGAGAAGCCGCCGGCACCGCCACCACGGCGAGGGGAGGAGGCACCGGCATGGGAATGCCCCACTCTGCCAAAGCCGCCTGCGTCTGTACGTCCGTCACATCCGCCTTTGCCGCCGCCAGCAGCTTGGCGGTGCCCTCTTCTTTTTCGCCCAGCTTCATATGCAAGCGGCCACACAGCCTCAAGGCCGCAACCTCATTGGGCGCCATTTGCAAAGCCGCCTGGGCTTCTTCTTTCGCTTTGGCGTCCTTCCCCTGGGCAGCATACACCTCGGCAAGCAGGAGGCGCGGTTTGTAGTTGTTGGCATTGGCGCGTACCCCTTTTCGGCATACCACCATGGCCTCCATATAGCGGCCCATGGAGAGGTAGGCCTCTGCCAGCGGTTGCCAGGCTTCGGAGGTGGGGTTGGCTGCAAAAGCTTGCTCCAACTTGGCAAGCTCTGCTGCTGTCACTGTCTTAGAAGAATGAGAAGAGGACATGTAGAGAAAAGGCTATAGGAGGTAGCGGCCATTGGGAAGTGCAGAAAATGCTTCAATGCTCCTTTAGCACGCTTGGCAAATATTCGTCACCCTTGACAAGAGGAAAGCCCTCAACTATTCGCACTCCTGCCTGGGGGTGTAGCTCAGTTGGGAGAGCGTCGCGTTCGCAATGCGAAGGTCGTGGGTTCGATCCCCGCCACCTCCACAGGCTTTTTTCTGCAACTCCCATCCCTCTTTCAAAGCTTTGAAGCCTGCCGTTTGGGGCCACCCTCAAGGGGTGGGCGCCTCTGCCTCGGGGGCCACCCCAGCGGGGGCCAAAGCTGCAGCGGCCGCCGCCTTGGCTTCGGAGCTTTTGCTGGAGCGGCAATGGCGGCACCAGGGCTGGTTGCGGATGATGCCGTTGGGCATTTTCCGCAGGCCAAAAGCGGCCAGGGGCTTCACCTCTTTGCAGCACAGGCACGTCAACGTAATGTGTACAGGGTTGCCTTCCACGTCAAACAACTCCGCGCTGCGGCGCGCACGCTTGGGGGCGGCAGAGGCGGGTGCCTGTGGCGAAGCAGGCATTTCAACCGAGGAAGAGGAAGGAGGCACGGGGTTATTTGAAGTCATAGCTGCTCCTTGGAGGGTGTTTTAGGGCTTTCGCAGGAGTTTAACAAAACTCTCGGCCTAAGTGGTGGCATTAAAGGCCTTTGCTGTTGACGCCACACATGCAGCACCGTTTCACGCATGTCCTCTTGCAGTTTTGTCTGCCGGGGCGGCGCCCCCGCCACCATGCCTTCGAGGCCAAAGCCCCCTTGCGCCAAAAACTCGGGCATGGCCACCCAGTAGAAAGCCTTGTCCTCCACGGCCTGCCTTCGGCCGTCGGCCAACACAAGCTGCGTATGCACCTGCCTGCGCCCGGAAGGAAAACAACCCAACTGCAACTCTACGCCCGCCACGTCAAAGAGAAACCGCCTCTGCCCAAAAGCCAGCTGCATCAGCCGCCGCAACTCCTCTCCGGAAAAACGCACCAGGGCCACGCGGCTGCTTTGAGGCATGCTTTGCAAAAAACGGCCTGCAGAAAGCGCGCCCGCCTCCAGGGCTTCAAGGAATGTCCCCCGGTGTACCAGGGCCACGTCCGCTTGCGTTGCCAAAAGCAAACTCTCTGCCAGCATGCCGCCCAGGGCGGACTCTTCAGCTTCGCCTAACCACAGCCGCTCCCCCACCTCTATGCCCAGCAGGGTTTGCTGTCTCTCCTTCCAGCGCTCAGCGGCCGGCGCCAACAAGGCCTCAAGCCTCTCGTCCACCTGCAGCTGCCTTCCAAAAAATACGGCTGGAACGGCCTCCTCTCCCGGCGGAGGGGGGCCCTCACAGCTTTGGCGGCTTGGCCATATTTTTTCGCAAATGGGCACTTCGGCGTGCACCCGCGTCTTCTCACGCAACAGCCGGCGCTCCGTGGGCTCCCAGTGGAATTCTATCATCGAAAAATGCTGGCCCATGCCCCGCGTCTGCACCACCGGCACCCCTTTAAAAAAATGCCCCAGCGGCTTGTGCCCATGCCCTGCCACCACCACGTCTATGAGGCCCTCGGGCAAGGCTTCCAAAACCTCCCCTATTTCCCCCTGCCTGTTTGTGCACTCGGAGAAGTCCTCCAGGGCTTGTGCTTGTGCGCATTCTCCTTGGGCGTGTGCCACCAACACCACCACGTCTGCACCCCTTGCCCGAAGGGCCAAAGCCCTCTCGCGGGCGGCCAGGGCCATGTCTCCAAAAGTGAGGCCCTCCAGCCGCGGAGGCGCCACCAGCAGGGGGGCCAGGGGCGTGGTAAGGCCTATAAACCCCACCTGCACCCCTTGCCTTTCCACCATATGCAGCTTGTCGCCCCCCAGCCACCCGGGGCGGGTGCCGTCTGCCGTTGAATAAACATTCGCCGAGCTCCACGCAAACGGCGCGCGCGCCATGCACCCTTGCAGCACCCTTTGGCCTCTTCCTCTCTCCGGGGGCATGCCTGCGGGGAAGCCAAAGTCATGCTCTCCCAGGGTGGCAAAGTCCAAACCCATATAGGCAAAGGCCTCCGCCGCCAAGCACGTCTCCTGCGGGTGCAAAGCCCAGTCGCCATGCAGCATGTCCCCGGCGTCTGCCCACAGTACGCGGCCGGGGAAGGCCTCGCGCAGGGCTGACAGCTGTGCAAAAAACGCCAGCGCGCCGCCCTGGGGCAAGGCCCCTTGCACGCCGGGCGCTTTTGTTGCAAACAGCTGGCCATGCCAGTCATGGGTTGCTACCAGCATCAGCTGCACGGCTTCGGCTTTGGGCAGCTTCAGCCTGGGCACGGTGTCGCTTGCCGTTTTTATGCAGGAGGCCAAGGCGAGGGCCCCCATGGCGACAAGGGCAGGAAGGCAAAATGCACAAGGGCGGTAGGGCATGGGGCCGGTTTAACCCAAACCTGCGGGGCTTGCCATGGTGCATAAACCGGAGCCGGGGGCGGCCCTGGAGGAGGCAGAGGGTGCAGCCGAGGCAGCGGACAGCTGCCTTGTGGAATTCGTCGTGGAGCCCAACTATGCCCTGTGGCGGTTGGACTTATATTTGCGTCAAAAACTCAGGCGCCTTTCGCGCACCCGCATCCAAACCCTCATCCGCAAGCAGTTGCCGGGGCTCAAACCCTCCAGCCCCGTCAAACCCGGCATGCGCCTTCAGTTGTGGCGCCACCTCCCCAGGGAGCCGCATGTCCCCGGCCCCGAGGCCCTGGGCTGTGTTTTTGAGGACGAGGACTTGCTTGTCCTCAACAAACCTGCGGGCCTGCCTGTGCACCCCTCGGCGCGTTATTTCCACAACACCCTTGTGGCCCAGCTGGCGGAGCGCTTTGCCAAACCGCCCTCTCCGGCCCACCGGTTGGACCGGGAAACCAGCGGCCTGCTTGTGTGCAGCAAAACCCCCGAGGCCGGAAGGCAACTGATGCGCGCCTTTGCTGCCTCCTGGGTGCATAAGGAGTACCTCGCCATTGCGCAGGGGCACCCTCCGGAGGCGTGCTTCACCATTGACGCCCCCATTGCGGAGGGTACCGCCACCATCCGCATTGCGGTACGCATTGCCCCCGAGGGAAAGCCCGCCACCACGCAGGTGGAAGTCCTCCGCCGGTTTGAGCGCCAAGGCTCCCCCTTCTGCCTGCTCAAATGTATGCCGCTAACAGGCAGGCAGCACCAAATAAGGGTGCATTTGAAGCATGCGGGGTTTCCGCTGGTTGGCGACAAAATATACGGCCCGGACGAAATGTATTTTGACCGTTTCTCCCGGGGCCTTTTGGAGCCTGGGGCCATGGAGCGGCTTTTGCTTCCACGCCATGCGCTGCATGCGAGTGTGCTCCGTTTTGCGCACCCGAGGACGCAGGCCCCCTTGCGGTTTGAGTCAGCCTTGCCGGAGGACTTGCAAAGCTTCCTCCCATAAGGGCCAGCAGAGGTTTTAGAAAACCACCTGCAGCTGCAAACGCAGCCAGTTTTGTGTGCGGACGTTTTTGTCAAAGCGCGCGGCATACTCCAGTTGGGCTTTGAGGGCATGGCCGATGAAGTAATGGTTAAGGCCTGCCACCAACTCATTCCTCGGCTCATCCAACAGCCTTGGGTCCGTCTGGCCTATGCCAAACTGTTGGCTAAAGCGCCCCAGCAACTCCCAGCGGCGCGTCAACATGCCGCTGGCTTTGAGGACATAGCCGTGGCCGGAGCGCCCCCATACCCTGTCGGTGTCGTTTTCGACAAAAGCCCGGGAGGTGACGCGGCGGGTATATTGGCCGGCCACATAAAGCCCCTTCCATTTATACATGGCGTCCACATTCCAATAGGAGGCATTCATCGTGGCAGGGAAGGCGAGGTTGTCAAAATGCGCGCTCAAATGTCCGCCGGTGCGGGAAATGTTGTTGTCATAGGCGGCTGAAATGCCCACGGCGAGGCGGTGTTTGTCGAGCCTCTCTAAGTCACTGTCCACGGTGTCGTCAAAAAAGCCAAAGGGGCGAAGTGTTAGGCGCGCCATGGCCAGAAAGCCGGAGCGGTTGAGGCTGAAGCGGTTGCGGCCTTGTCCGCCATAGAGGCCAATGCGGTAGGCAAGCCACTCATTGTGCCCAAGCAAGTCATCCGAAAAAAGCGAGAGGCCAACGTCGCGCAGGAGGCCAAACTCGTGGGAGAAGTTTTCGCGCGTTATGCCAAAAACCCCGAGGCGTCGAATGCCGCTGGCCTGGTCAAAGAGAATGCGCTGCTGGCCCACCCTCAGTGTGGCGTCCCTTCCAAACTTCCATGAAACCCAGGCGTCCAAAAGCCCGCTGCCCCCGTCAAACTCGTCGGGCCCCAGGCTGGTATGCACAACAAACACCAGGCGCCGCTCCAAAGTCCTCCCTTCCAACAAAATGCGTACCCCCCTCGCGGAAAACTCGGCCGCGTCCTTGCCCTCAAACGCGAAGGTAGCGCGCAGCTGCGCCATGCTGCGCAACCTCAACTCGGAAGCATTGTCCGCGCTTGCAATAAAAAAACCGTCTCCCATTTTAAAGCGAAAGCGCACCATGTCCACGGAAGGTGCCGCTTCCGGCAAAGGCAACAAAGGCACCCAGGCCACCAGGGGCAGTTGTGCTTTTTTCTCTTCCTTGGGCGTAGCTTCCAGCGGGGCCTCTTGTGCACACTCGCCCTCGGGGGTGTCCGCGCTCTCCTCAAACAACGCTGGCAGGAGGCTGTCCGCACGGGGTGTAGGCCCTGCTTCTGCAGGAAGGGCTTCTGTAGGCAAGGCTTCTATGGGCAGGGCTTCTGTAGGCAGGCTGGCTGTCGGCAATGGCAACATTGCCCAAAAGAAAAAGAGTGCGGGCGTCATAAAAGCGTGTTTCCTTCCTTGGAGTAGGTGCCAAGACCGTTTTCCAGTTGAATTGATTCTGGCGAGACACACAGTTTTCGTGCAGATTCATGCGGCCCGGACTGAGGACCCCGCAGGCGTGGCTGAGCCACGTCGAGGACGGCCGAAGGAGGCTATGTTGTTTCAAAGACAGTGCATGAAGCTGTGCGAAAAATGCGTGTCGTAGCGAATCACTTCAACTGGAAAACGGTCAAGGCCAGCAAAGCAAAAAAAAGCTTGGAAGCAAAGGGCTTCTGCGGGGACTGGCCTACACCTTGCCGGGGGACAGAGGGTTGAAATGCTCCCCCTCCTGCTGCCAGGCGAGGGCTTGGGGCACCGCCCTCATGAGTGTTTCCACGGGGACGGCCACTCCCACCGTGGTATAAGCAATGGGGCCTGTCCGCGTATGTGCTTTTTGCAGAGGAAACCCCTGTGCCAGGGGCACAAGCCAGGAGCGCGTCGCCGGCAGGGGCAGGGCATAGAGGCGGCGCAGAGGCAAAAAAACATACAGCAGCCAGTGGGCCTTGGAATAGAGGAAGCAGCCTGGCGTGCCCTTCTCAAAGTTGCTAATTAACTCGAAAAAAAACCGCTTGCCTCGGCTGCGGTCCCCCTTCACTTCCATGCCTTCTACGGAGTGAGGGCCCTTCTCCCATAGCAAGTCCACACCGAGGTGTTGGAAGCGCAACACCTCCTGCACATTGTGTATGCTGGCCTCCGGCTGCTGCTGCCTCATCCACTGGCAGGCCATGGCGACAGCCCGGTTGGCCGCGCCCATAACAGAATGCATGCTGTAGCTTTTCAACGCAGCCCTCTTTGGTTAGGCATGGGTTTAACACGGAAGGAGGCTTGTGTACCTCGAATGGCATAAAGTCCAAAAACAAAGGGACATGTGGGACTACGCCCTGTGGCTTGTGGCAGCAGGGGGGCTTGTGTCCGCCCTGGTGCTTTTTTTCGAGTTGCCGCTGTGGGGGTGCACCTTCCGGCGGCTAACGGGGTGGCCTTGCTTCTCCTGTGGGCTAACCCGGGCCACACTCAGCCTGGCCACAGGGCAGGTGGGGAGGGCCCTGCACTACAACCCGCTGGGGGTGCTTTTGGAGGTGGCCTTGGCCCTGGTGGCCCTCTGGGGGTTTTTAAGCCGCCGCTTCTCCTGGAAGCGCCCCTCTGTGCACCTGTCCCACCAGGAGAGGCGGTGGTGGTGGGTGGTGGCAACGGCGCTGGTGTTGCTCAATTATGTACAGCTGCTCTCTTACCACCGCCCCTGGGCGTAAAAAAAACAACGGCCCCTTGTTTTTTTCCAAGCATCCCTTCAAACCTTTGGCTAAATAAAAACATGCTTTCCCACAGGGCTTGAGAAGGCCCCCCCCGACTTCTCGCCCGCCCCGGACACCTTCCCCCAGGTGTCCGGGTTTTTTTTATGGGTCTGCCACCACGGCTTTGCAAAGCCCGCGGGGGCTGTCCACGTTAAGCCCGCGCTGTTTGGCCAGGTGGAAAGCCAGCATTTGCAAAGGCCCCAAAAACAACAGGGGCGAGAGGAATATGTCCGCCTCCGGCAGCAGGTAGGCTTTGGCGCCCGCCTTGCCCAGGGCCTCCAGAGGCTTTTGCGCCAACACCCACAGCGGCCCCCCCCTCTCCAGCACTTCCTTGGCCGTTCCCTTCATTAACTCAAAACCCTCTTCCGGAAGGGAGGGCGCCAGCACCAATGTGGGTACCCCTGGCTCTACCAAGGCCATGGGGCCGTGGCGAAACTCGCCCCCGGCAAAACCCTCCGCGTGCAGGTAGCATGTCTCCTTCAGCTTTAAGGCCCCCTCCAGCGCAATGGGCAGGGCAGGGCCCTTGCCCAACACCAGCATATGCGCCGCCCCGTGCAGCGCCTGGGCCGCCTCCTGGGCGAAGCTGTCCTCCTGCAACACTTGGCTAAACTTTTGGGGGAAGGCCTCCAGTTGCCGCAGCTGTTTTTCCACCCACTCCGGGGGCAGGCGTCCGCGGGCCATGCCCAGGCGAAGGGCCAGCAAAAAAACCGCCACCAGCTGCGCACAAACCACCTTCGTTGAAGCAATGGCTTTTTCGGGCCCTGCCTCCAGCAAAAAAGCCGCATGTGCCAGGTGCACGGCTGTGGAGTTGGCCACATTGCATAGGGCCAACAGCCGCGCGCCAGCTTGCTTGGCTTTGCGCATGGCTTCCACGGTGTCAAGGGTTTCGCCGGACTGGCTCAGGCCCACCGCCAGGCACTCTTCCAAGGGCAGCTGCGCACCCATGCGGAATTCATGCGAGGGCTCCACTTGGCAGGGCAGGCCCGTAAGGGACTCCACCATCCACTTGCCTGCAAGGCTTGTATGCCCACTGCTGCCGCAGGCCAAAAACAAAACGCGTTGGAAGCGGGCGCCCTCCTCGTCGCTAAAGCCGAAAAGGCCTCCGCCGTCTTTCTCCAGAAGGCGAAGGGCGCGCTTTGCCATGGCAGCCAACAGTGCGGGCTGCTCCTTTATTTCCTTCAACATATGGTACTCAAGTTGCATAGGGGCCTTTCCGAGTTAGCTGCGCTTTTTTTGCTTCAAGCGCAGGGCATAGTCCACTTTGTTGTGCTGCGGGCTGCGGGCAATGGCCAGGGCATGGGGGGGGACGTCTTTTGTCACCGTGGTGCCGGCGGCTACCCAGGCACCGTCGCTCACGTGGACGGGGGAAACCAGCTGTACGTCGGAGCCAATAAACACGGCCTTGCCAACGCTGCTGCGGTGCTTGGCAAAGCCGTCATAGTTGCAGGTAATGGTGCCGGCACCTATGTTGCTGCCTTCGCCTATGTCCACGTCGCCCAAATAGCTTAAGTGGTTGGCTTTGGCGCCCTTGCACAGCACAGCGTTTTTCGTCTCCACAAAATTGCCAATGTGCACGGCCTCCTCAAGCCTTGTGCCTGGGCGTAGCCGCGCAAAGGGGCCTATAACACAGCCTTCGCCCAAGGTGGCCTCCTCCACAACGCAATAGGGTTTTATGTGGGCCCCCGCACCTATGTGGCTGCGTTTAAGCACACTGCCTTGCTCCACCCGCACGCCTTCTTCCAGCAGGCTGCCTTCGCCTATAAAAACCTGCGGGCCCAACACGCAGTCTCTGCCCAGCTTCGCCCCCGCCTCCACCCAGGTGCTTTGAGGGCAAAGCACCGTCACCCCCGCCAGCATATGCGCATGCAGTATGCGCTGCCGCATGCAAGTTGTGGCCTGGGCCAGCTGCAGCTTGTCATTCACTCCCAGGGCCTCCAGGGCCTCAATGGGCAGCGTTTCCACGGCACCCTGCTGGGCTGCCAGCGCCACCATGTCGGTTAAATACAACTCCCCCGTTAACGCGTTGGGAGAAAGCGAGGCCAGCGCCTCCCAGAGGAAGGAGGCCTTCACCACGTAGCAACCTGCGTTTATTTCGCAAAGGGCGCGCTCCTCCTGCGTGGCATTCTTCTCCTCCACAATGGCCACGGCCTTTCCCTCCCGGCGCAGTACGCGGCCATAGCCATGCGGGTTGTCCAGCGTGCTTGTTAAAAAACTCAGCAGGGCCCCTGCCTCGCGGTGTTTTTCCAGCAGCCTTTTTAAACTGCCCTCTTCCAGCAGGGGGGTGTCCCCCGCCATCAGCAGAATGTCGCCTTCAAAGCCCTCGAGGTTTTTTTTGGCCGCAAGCACCGCGTCGGCTGTGCCGCGCTGTACCTCTTGCACCGCACACTGCAAAGGGGCCTTGTCCAAAACCGCGCGCAGGCTTTTTTCAACCTGCGCGCGCTCATGCCCCAGCACTGCCACCAGCGGGTTGGCGCCCAATGTTTCAGCCAGGGAGAGGGGCCAATAGGCCAGGGGTTTGCCCATGAGAGGGTGGAGCACCTTGGGGAGTGCGGAGCGCATGCGCTCCCCTCTTCCCGCGCACAAAACAACCGCTGCCAATCTATCCAACATGGTTGCATGCTGGTGCCAAACGAGGCAAAGCACCAGCAAAAAACAGGAAGGCTTTAATAAACATGCCGGCTTCAAGCCAACGCTTGAAGGTATTGTGGAAAAGGCCTCAAAAAGGCTACATAGGAGGGAAATGGACTTTACGGGCGAAAAGAGGTTGGCCGTTGCTCCCGGCCTGCTGCTGGAAGGGCGGTGGCAACTTGTCAAACACATTGGCAAAGGCGCCATGGGGGTGGTGTTCCGCGGGGTGGACTTGCACAAAAAGCGCGGCATTGCCATCAAATTTCTGGCGGCCCAACACTGCAACAAGCCCAAGGTGCTGGCGCGCTTTGAGCGTGAGGCGCGCCTAATGACGACTTTGCGCCACCCCAACATTATTCGCCTCTATGACGTGGGGCGCCATGGCATGCAACCCTATATTGTCATGCCTTTTTTGCGTGGCCTGACGCTGGCACAAGTCCTCGAGTGTCGCCAGGGCAAGCTGTCATGCGGGGAAGCGTTGGCCGTCGTCGGGCAAATGGCCGCGGGGCTTTCTTTCATTCACCACCACGGGCTGGTGCACAGGGACATTAAGCCGCAAAATGTGTTTGTTAACCAAAAAGGGCACGTCATTATTTTGGACTTGGGGGTTGCGCGCGACAAGTCGGAGCCGGGGTTGACAAAGCCTGGCACCCTCGTCGGCACGCCTTATTATATGGCGCCGGAGCAAATCAGCGGCAAAGCCGAAGAGGTGGACAAACGCACCGACGTTTATGCCCTGGCCGCCATGACTTTTGAGTTGCTGGTGGGAAGGCCGCCTTTCATTGGGACGGACCCTTTTGAGATTTTGCAGGCCCACAAACGCGAGCCTCCGCCGGATGCTTCGCGCCTTTGCAAACAAGTCAGCTCCGCCGTTGCACGCGAAATTTCCTGTGGGCTTGCCAAAAACAAGGCCCACCGCCCCCAAAGCGCCTCTGAGTTTTATGCCAACCTCAAAGTCCTCATTGACTTTCATGAGGAGGTGGACTTGGCCGAGGCCTTCCCCTTCCTCAACGCACCCGTTGAAATGCCTCCCCAGGCCGACCCGCCCCAGGGCGACACCCTGTCCAAGACGCCTGTTTCCCCCTTGCCCAAATATGTGCCGCCTGTTTTGGAGACTTTAATTAAAATGCCCCATGCGCAGGACGGGGAAAAGACGTTGACAGGCCATGAAAGCACCCTGGCTTCCCTCCTCCAGGAGACGACGCCTTTGCCTACACCCAAGCTGCCCAAGGGCTTTGGGGAACTGAGCGTTGTGAGCACACACAAGGGCTCCACCACACCGGCCCAGCTGTGGGTGGATGACAAAGCCCAGGAGGATGCGCCTACCTCCCTCCTCTTGCCGGAGGGGGAATACCTCCTTCGGCTTTCGCGCCCCCGGGGCTCCCCCGTGGAGCGACGTATGCGCGTTTTTGAAGGCCAAAGCCAGCTGTGCCGCGTCGACTTGCCTTAGACCGGTTCCACTTTGACATGATCTCTTCGTTGGGGCGCAAGCGCCCCAAGGGGACTGTGTTGCTCACCCCCCAGCCCTGCCACCACCTTTCCGTCAGCAAGCTCCACCGGAGCTTGCTCCCTCCAGGGGGCGAGGCTATGTTTTTGCTCTTAGGGAGCTTGCTCCTCGAGAGCTCGTTGCCCGCGTCGAGCTCATGTCAAATTGAAACCGGTCTGGAAAATCAAATCACTTCAACTTAGAAACGGTCTAGCGTACAATGCATGACAGCAGGGCCGGAGGCCGCCCCGAGCAGGTTTTCAGGGGCCCAGGAGGAGACATATGCAAAGGCAGAAGCAATGGCACCTGCGGCTTGGGGTGCTTTGGGTTGTCAGCGTAGGTTGCGGAGGAGGCATCTCCTTTGAAGGCGCTTTGGCGGAACCACAACACAGGGTGTGCAGCGAGGATGGCGACTGCAGCAACGGCTACCGCTGCGAGGGCGGCATATGCACGCCGGAGCCGGTGGAGTCACCCAAGCCGGTGGAGCCAGAGCCCGTGGAGCCGGCACCGGAGTGCCTGCAGCCTGAGGCCTGCCCCAGGGGCTATGTGTGCGTGGACACCCAGTGCAAGCGTGGGTGCCTGGCCAACGTTGACACCTGCGGCGAAGGCTATGTTTGCGAAGGTGCCAGCGAAGGCGTACTGGGCACCTGTCGGCTGGGGTGTCAGCTGGGCGAAGACAAAACCTGCAACAACCCGCACTATATTTGTATGCCTCCACCGGGTGCGGCCCCCAACAACCCCCTGGGCATATGTCAGCTGGGGTGCCGCATGGACACCCCCAACGCCTGCGGCGGCAAGGGCTATGCTTGCGTGCATAACAACACAGAAAGCGCATTAACCTCTTCGGGCATGTGTCGGCCTGGGTGCCGCAAGGATAGCGACTGCCCCGGTTTGAGCAACCAGCCTGGCAACCAAATTTGCATAGGCTATGAAAGCGCCACACCGGACAAACTGGGCACTTGCCAGGAGAAGTGCCGAATTATACCCGACGCCGTCAAAACCACCCTAGACACCTGTGCACCTGGCTATGCTTGCAAGGGCGAAAAGAGCCAAACCGAAGGTGTGGGCACTTGCGAATTGGGGTGGTGCCGTCTTGGCCACGACAACACCTGCCCTACGGGGCAGGTTTGCGAGGGCTATGGTGGAAACACTGGCGAGGGTGCACCGGGCATATGTCGGGAGGCGTGCAACTCGGGCACCTGCACTGGCACCTCAACCTGCAAAGACGGAAATGTCTGCCGGACTACATGCAGCGGAAACAATGCCACTGGTGATAACCAGTGCGACTCAGACAAAATCTGCACCAGCAACAAAGTCTGCCAACCTGGGTGCCGCTCCAACAACGCTGCCAAAAGCTGCCTTGAAGGGCAACGCTGCGAGGACAACAAATGCCTGAACACCGCCCCCACCCCCGGTGGCTGAGTGTGCTATACACCCAGCATGTCCACCCGGCCCTCCAAAACGCTTGAGAGTTTTCCTAACCCCGCCCCTGAGCGGGACTATGAAATTGTCTTTGAATGCCCGGAATTCACCTGCCTGTGCCCGCTGACGGGCCAGCCGGACTTTGCGCGCTTCCACATCCGCTATGTACCTGACAAACTGTGCGTGGAACTCAAAAGCTTGAAACTCTATTTGTGGAGCTTTCGCAATGAGGGCGCCTTCCACGAGGCCGTTACCAACCAAATTCTCGATGACTTTGTACGCGCTGTCCACCCCAGAAAGGCCACCGTCGAGGGGGACTGGTTTGTACGGGGCGGCATCCGCACTCAAGTGGTTTGCCACCACCCTTGAAAAGCTTTTGGCACCCCTTCAGCCTTCTAAGCCCTCCAGCCTGCCTTCTTGAAAGGACTGAAGGCGGCCACCTTCCACCTCCAAAAGCCAATAGCCCTCGCGGCCCCGCCAGGTGGAGGAGCCCGCACAAAAGAGGGCGGGGCGCTGCGCTGTGGCCACATGCATATAGCGGCGGTGGATGTGTCCATGCAAGAGGGCATACTGGGGGCCCGCCAGGCGGCGAAGCAGTCGCTTGGCCCCATAAAAAGCATGGTGGGGTTTGTCAGGGCGGCCCTGAGAGTCCAAGGGGGCATGGTGCACCAACACCCCCACCCAGCGGCCCTCAAGGCGCACATCCTCCAGCAGCGCTTCAAGGCCCTCGTGCTGCGCCTTTCCCAAATAGCCGAAACTTGCCCCCGGCATGAAAGGCACCCTCGCGGACTTTAATGCCACAATGGCGGCCTCCTCTCCCAAAAGGCGTACCAGCGGGAAGGGCCCCTCCTTCGCATACTCGGGCATGTCGCTTTGCAAGAGGCTGCCAAAGTGCTTCATAAACAAGGCCTCGCTGTCTGGCGCGTAACAGTCATGGTTGCCAGGCACCACCGTCAACCGCGAGGGGCAAAACAGCCCCTCCAGCAGCCTTGCCGCTTCGGCAAACTCCTCTTCCATGGCATAGCCCGTCAAGTCTCCGGAAACGACGACGTGGTTTGCCTGAAGGCGCTTGGCCTCCTCCACAAGGCGCGTCACATTGGGCTTGGCATAGGCGAAATGCTCCCCGCGCTTGTTGAGGTAAATTTCCGCCAGGGCCGGCAGGCGACGCCACCCCAGCTGTTTGAGGGAAGTGCCCGCATAGTTGGCCAGCACGTGGAAGTCAGAGCAATGCAAAATACGCATGGGGGGTGCCTTCATCACTTCTCCCCGGCCTTTGGGGGGAGTTTCGGAGGCCCATAGCGAAGCAGAAGCGGGGCATGGTCCGAGAAACGCTGTGCTTTAAAAATTTCGGCACTCTGCACCCGCCCGGCCAGGGGCCGGTTGCACAAGTGGTAGTCAATGCGCCACCCCACGTTGTTCTCCCAGGCCCTCCCGCGGTTGGACCACCAGGTATATTGCCCCTCCTCCTGGTTGCACTGGCGGAAGGCGTCCACCATGTTCCACTCCTCCAGGGCCCTGTCCATAAAAGCCCTCTCATGCGGCAAAAAACCCGAATTCTCCTGGTTGGCGCGCCAGTTTTTCAAGTCAATGGGCTTGTGCGCAATGTTCATATCGCAACATACCAGCCAGGCCTGCGGGCTTTCTCCCCAGGCCTTCAGCTTGGCCCCCAAAAGCTCCAAAAAAGCATCCTTGGCCGCCTGGCGGTGGGGGCCTGCGCTGCCCGAGGGGACGTAGAGGGAGGCCACCCACAACTCGCCAAAACGCGCGGCCACAAAGCGGCCTTCGTCGTCCACCCCCGGAAGACCCCAGCCCACCTGCACCTCGTCCGGCGGGGCCTTGCACAGGAGGGCCGTGCCGGCATAGCCCTTCTTCTGCGCGTCGGCAAAAAAACAATGGTAGCCCCCGGGCAACAGCGCCTGCGTCCTGTCGGCCGCCTGGCAGCGTGTCTCCTGAAAGCATACAATGTCCGGCTTTCGCTGCTCCACCCATGGAAGCAGGCCCTTCTTCACCGCCGCCCGGAGGCCGTTGAGGTTTAAGGACAATACTTCCAACTCGGGCACTTCCCACATGGCTGCTCCTTCACCCAAGGGCCTTGCCTTGAGAAAACTCCATTCCACACCCGCGCATGGGTTGGGGCGCGCAGGCTTTGGAATCCAACTGTTTGAAAATGGACAAAAAACAGACAAAAAAACAAAAGCATGTCACAATGGCCCTGCGTGTTTTTAGAGAAATTTTTAGAAAAATTTAAACTCTTTTACAAAAAGTCAAACCTCACGCTGGGGAAACTTGCCTTTAGGGGCAAAGACAGCCCATAGTGTCTCCCGGCCATGCCCATGGACAAGGACAAGGTGCACATAGGGCTTTTGCAACCCGGCACCATTATTGGCGACAGCTATCGCGTGGAAGCCTTTCTCGGAAAAGGTGGAATGGGTGAGGTATGGGTTGCGCGCCACCTGCGGCTGGCCAACAGGCGGGTGGCGGTGAAGGTGTTGCGTACCCAAGGGGAGGCCCTCTCCAAGGAGGCCCTCTCTCGCTTCCGCAAAGAGGCAGAAATTGCCAGCCGCTTGCAGCACCCGCACATTGTCAACATCCATGACTATAATTTTACGTCTTCGGGCCACCCTTTTATGGTGATGGAATTCCTCGAGGGCGAAAGCCTCGGCGCCAGGCTTCGGCGAGAAGGGCCCTTCCTGCTGGCCCCCACACGCGCCATCATCCGCCAAATATGCCGCGCCCTTGAGGCGACACACAGCCAAGGCATTCTCCACCGGGACTTAAAGCCCGACAACATTTTCCTCACCACGCAAAGCGGCGAGTTATGGGTGAAGGTGTTGGACTTTGGCATTTCAAAAATTTTGGACTCCAACACCCAGTTTACCCAGGAGTCCATTGTCGTCGGCAGCCCCCGCTATATTTCCCCGGAGCAGGCGCGCGGCCAAAACAGCCGGCTGACGCCCCAGTCAGACATTTTCTCCCTGGGCGCCGTCGCCTATGAAATGTTGACAGGCAAGTCCGCCTTTGAGGGCGACGAAGTCTCCCAGGTGCTGTTCCGCGTCGTCTATGAGTCCCCCACGCCCCTGGGGGAATTGCTGCCGGAATTGCCCTCAGGCGCACGGCATGCCATTGAGATGGCCATGGCGAAGCAGCCGGACAAGCGCCATGCCTCCGCCCTGGCGTTTTCCGAGGCCTTTGACAAGGACACCTTTGTCCCAACCCACACCTACGGCCTGTCTCCGGAAGCTTCCCGGGGCTCCATGTCCTCGGGGCATAAAAGCGCCATGCGGCCTTTAGAGGCGAAAGAGGCGAAGAAGTCTTCGAAGGTCGCCTGGCTGCTGGCGCTGGCCGTGGGGACGCTGGCCTTTGCCCTCATAGGGGGCGCCCTCTTTTACCGCCCTGTCCTCAAAGGCCCCCTCAACCTGCCGGGAAAAGGGACGACGGCTGCCAAAACCAAAGCCCCCGGAAACACCAAGGCGGCCTCCGGGAACACCAAGGCAGCCCCCGGGGACACCAAGGCGGCCCCCGGGGACACCAAGGCGGCCCCCGAGGAGACCACGGCGGCCCCCGAGGAGACTACGGCAACCCCCGAGGAGACTACGGCGGCCCCCGGGGAAACCACGCCCGTGAAGACGACCAAAACCAAAGCACCGCCAGGAGCCAAAGCCCCGCGGCCTCCAAGCACTGCGCCCCCACCACCACCACAGGCGGCACCGCCTCGCTCGTCTGTGCCACCGCCGCTGAATGCGGAGGAGCAGCGCCTTCTGGCAAGGGCCGAAAACGCGCTGAGGGCCCGGCAATATAGAGACGCGGAGCTGTTTGCCCGGCGCTCGCTGACTTCCATGGAGAGAAATGGCGCAGGGTGGACACGCGCCTATGCCATTATTGCGGAGGTGGCCTGCGCCAAGGGCGACGTGGAGGCCTTCAACGCGGCCCTCGCTTCCGTGCCGGCAATGTGGCGGCACTCCATCCGCGCTTCTTGCAACCTCCCCTCAAATTGAAACCGGCCTAAAACAACCTGTCCACGCTGCCTTGGCCCGGCTGCGCACAAAACAACAAGGCGCCTCGCAAGGGCTGCTCCGAGGGCTCCAACTCAACGCCAACAACCGTGCCGGGGACAAAAGGCCTGGGGAAATGCTCCAACCTCAACAAGTGGCTCGCCAAAGCACCCATGGCAGGCTGGTGGCCCACCAAAGCAACGGCCCTGGCCGTGCACTCGGCAAGCAAAAACTCAATGGCACCCACCGGCATGTCCGGCAGCAAGGCCTTGTGCGCACGCAAAGTCCCCTCATACCCCATCGCCATGGACATTATTTGCGCTGTCTGTACGCAGCGCACCAAGGGGCTGAAATAAACCAGCTCCAACTCCGCCATGCGTGGCGCCAAAGCCGAAAAATGGGAGGCCAGCAAAAGTCGGCCCTTCGTCGTCAGCGCACGCTCCCCGTCTCCCAAGCCTTCGGGGACTTCTGCATCAGCATCACCATGACGTATGAGGTATACTTTCACGTTTGTCGCCTTCCAGAAATAGGGCAAGCCTCGCATTCCCAAAGTGTCGAGCTTCCCTCAAGGCAGGAGTAAGTTGTTTTGGTATGCGTTGCAACACTTGCGTACAAATTTTGCTGGACGTGTGTGTTTCTTGTCACTCTTTTCCACATGGCGCCGGTGGCCAAGCCGCCCCCCCGCTAAAAGCTTATCTCCTCCACCAAGCCCTCAAAGGACTTTCCGCTGGGTAACCTGTACGTTTTCTTCATTTTTCTCCTCCTGGTGAATGCTTTCTTCTTTCGAGAGGCTCCCTTGAGGGCCCCCCTACCTCCCCGGTGCTCTTATATGCTATGACGACGATATGACTTCTGCGCAAGCAGATGTTTTCCAAGGCCCGCCCGAGGCGTGAAAACCTTTCGTTGACACTTGCTCATAGCGCGGGAGAAGGCCATAAGAAGCATATGTTCAACATTGGCACAGGCGAGATGGTGCTGATTTGTGTTGTCGCGCTGTTGGTTTTGGGGCCCAAACGTTTGCCCGAAACGGCGCGCAGCATTGGCCGTTTTTTTCGCAACCTTCGACGCCAGACAGACTCTGTGCGCAACCTCGTGCAGCGTGAGTTTTTAAGCATGGACTTGGAGGAAAACAACAACGCAGCACTCAAGTCCATGGCCTCCCCACAGCCCGCGGAAAACCCGCCGCTCTCTCCTGCGCCGACGTTTCCTGTGGTAAAACCCGCGGCGGCCATGCCTCATACGCCGCCGGCGCTGGCGGCGCCGCAGGAAGTGGACCCCTACCACCTGGCCTCGCCAAAGCCCTCCCCCTTTCGCCCCTCTGCCGAGGAGTCCGCCTTGCGCGACGCGGAGCTGGACAGCCTCTTTGACACCTGGCTGGAAAACAAGCCTGCGCTCCCCTCGGCTAAGCCGCCTTCAGAGGCCCCCGAAGCCTCGCTTCCAGAAAAAGCCTTGCTTGCCGAACAAGAAGGAAAAAAACCTTGAGCGCCCAGGAGCCCGCCGCCAAAACCATGAAGCTGTCGGAGCATTTGGGGGAATTGCGCACACGGCTTTTCCGCTGCGTGCTGTCCGTGCTGGTGCTGGGGTTGTTGTCCCTGGTATTTTCACGCGACATTTTTGGCTGGTTGATGAAGCCCGCGCTGGAGGCTTTGCCGGCTTCCTCGGCGGGGCTTATTTACACCTCTGCTATTGAAGAGATTAATGTCTTCATGAAGGTGGGCCTGTATACAGGCCTCTTCCTCACCACCCCCGTCCTCCTCTGGCAGGTTTGGGCTTTTGTCTCCCCCGGCCTCTATATAAAAGAGCGCAAGCTTGCCGCACCTTTTGTCACCGCCGGGAGTGTGGCTTTTCTGGTGGGCCTTTCCTTTTGTTATTTTGCCGTGCTGCCAAGCATGTTTCGCTTCTTGCTGAATGAGGAGTCCGCCACCCAGGCATGGACGAGCCTTCAACACGCCCAACTCAACAAAGAGATGGCCTGGTTGCAGTGGCAGACAGCAGACATGCAGCAACTGGCAACAACCTTGAAAGAAGCCACGCAAGCCTTGGATGAGCTTGTCGGCAAAAGGCAGGAGATAAATGAGGAGGCCACGCAAGCCTTGCTGGTTTCCAGTGCACAGTTGCTGCGCATAGCCCAGTCCAAACATGCGCTGCTGGGCGGACACAAACCTTCGGCCTTGGCACCCGCCATTTCCAGCTATAAGCAAGGAGAACTCAAAAAAGCGCAGGAGCAGTTGGCGCAAGCGATGAGCCTTGTGGCCAATGCCCTGGGCGCGGATGCCAAACATTTCCGGGAGCTGTGGAATTTGGAGTTGAAGATAGCCCAAGCTACAACGCTGCACCGCGAGCGAGCCCAGACGCGCCCCATGTTGACGATGAAGGAGCAGCTGAGCCTCATTCTGTTGTTGCTGATGGCTTTTGGCATTATTTTCGAGTTGCCCGTGGTGATGGCACTTTTGGCGATGATGGGGCTCATTCACTCCAGGACACTGTTTAAATACCAGCGGCATGCCATTATTGCCAGCTTGGTGCTTGCCGCCGTCATTACACCCACGGGGGATGCGGTGAATTTGGCCCTCATGGCGGTGCCGATGATGCTTTGCTATGAGCTGGGGGTGCTGCTGGTGTGGATGATGGAGAGGGTACGCAAAGAGTCCACGGAAAAAGCGGAGACTTCCTAGGGCACTTCAGCAAGAGAAGCAGATTTTTCTTGCTTGAAAATGAGGGCGTTGTATTGCAGTTTTTTTTTGAGCGTTTGAGAGAGAGAGATTGACAGCCCAGAGAATGGACATTAGGAAACAGTCGCGCACAGGCAGCGCGCACAGGCAGGTGTGAGAATTTATGCCCGAAAAGGATTTAGGCAAGAAATACGTTTGTTTCAAGTGCAGTGCCCGGTTTTACGACTTAAGGCGTCCTGAGCCTCTATGCCCCAAGTGCGGGGCAGACCAGCGGGAATGCCCAACTCCCAAACCCAGCGAGGTACGTCGTCAACGAACTTCTCCCAAGCCCATTCCCGCCTTGGAGCCCCTGGTGCCCCTGGCAGAGTTGGAAGAAGAAGGCGAGTTTGAGGATTTTGATGATGAGCCCGTTGACATAGACGATGATGAAGATTTTTGAACGAAGTGGCTGAGGATGGCTGTTAAAGAAAAAGAAGAGAGGATGGGGTTGGTTTCCGGGCGCCCCAGGGCGCGGCTTTGTTTCTCCCAGGGAGGGTAGTTTGCAGGACGAACTTTTGGCTTTGACATTGCTTCAACAAGTGGACCTCGAAATTGCCGCCATGCAAAAAGCGGCGGCCTCCTACCCCAAACAAGTAAGCCTGCTGGAAAAAGAGCTGGAAACACTCAACGGCCTCCTGGAGTTTGAAAGAACAAAACTGACAGAGTTGGAACGCCAAAAAGCCACCTTAGAGCAAACCATTTCCGAAGAAAGAGAAAAGACAAAGAAGTGGGAAACGCGCCTGGCCGAGCAGCGCTCCTCCCGCGAATATGCGGCGCTTGCCCGGGAAATTGACATTGCCAAGAAGAGCAACCTGACACTCAATGAAGAATTGGCAGAGTTGGGGAAACTCATTCAGCAGCAGCGGCAAACGCTGGCGCAGGCAGAAGAAGCCCACCTGGACAAGCGGCAGGGCATTGAGGAACGCATTGCGGAACAAAAGCAGCGCCTGGCCGACACCGGCGGAAAAATGGCGGACTTAAACCAACAACGCACACAGGCCGCGCAGACGGTGGGCAGCACTTTGCTGCGCCGCTATGACGCCGTGCGAAAAAAACGCACCCCCGCCCTGGTAGGCGTTTTGGAGCCGGGCACCTGCCTGGGCTGCCGTATGCACATTCCCCCTCAACTCTACAACATGTTGCGCACCACCTTAAGCTATGAGCTTTGCCCCTCCTGCCAGCGCATTATTTATGCCAAGGAAGAAGAAGCCGCACCCCAGGACACTCCCTGAAGGTTTTACCCCCTGGCGGCGTTGGGCTTCGTTTTTTTTGAGGACTCCCCATGCCTCGCAAACCCACGGTGGCACAAATTATACGCTATGTGGCCAAGCAGGAAGCGCTGGACAAGACGCGCGCCCAATTTCCGGGGCTTTCCGACAAAAACTTGAGGGCACTTTTGTGGCAGGCGGCCTCCTTGCTGGAGGCGGAGCCCACCTTGCCCCTGGAGGCTGAGGAAGAAACTCCTGTCGCCACCCAGGCGAAGCCGAAAGTGGAAGCTGGCGAGGGGAGGCACCGCTTTGTACGCATTTATTCCGACGGGGCCTCGCGTGGAAACCCCGGCCCCGCGGGGGCAGGGGCGGTGTTAACCGACAAAGAAGGCCAGGCCTTGGAGCACCTGGGGCGGTTTTTGGGGGAGCAAACCAACAACCAAGCAGAGTATGCGGGGGCTTTGTTGGGGCTTCGCCGCGCCAAGGCCCTGGGGGCTTCCTCCGTGGAGTTGTTGTCAGACAGCCAGCTGCTGATTCGCCAACTCAAAGGCCTCTACCGCGTCAAACACCCCGGGCTTTTGCCCCTGCACCAAGAAGCACTGGAATGCCTGGCATGCTTTTCTGAGGTACGCTTAACGCACATTCCGCGCGAAGAAAACCAGGCCGCAGACACCATGAGCAACCGCGCCATTGACGAAAACATGAAGGGTTGATATGGGCAGCTGGCCAAAGCAGTCCGGGCGAACGCGCAGCTTTTGTTATGAAGGCTGGGAGGAAAGTCCGAGCTCCATAGGGCAGAGCGCTGGCTAACAGCCAGTTCGAAGCAATTTGAAGGAAAGTGCAACAGAAAACAAACCGCCTGAAGTTTGGGCAACCGGAATTCAGGTAAGGGTGAAAAGGTGCGGTAAAAGCGCACCGCAACCAAGGTGACTTGGTTGGCATGGCAAACCCTGCTCGGAGCAAGAGCAAACAGAGGGGGCCTTCCTCGGAAGGCGCTGTCGGCCCGACAGAAACCCTCGGGTGGCTCGCTTGAGGGCCTAGGGCAACTTAGGCTCCAGATGAATGTTCGCCACCCGCAAGCAATTGCGGGGACAGAACTCGGCTTATAGGGCTGCTTTGGCTTTTTTTCCCAAGGTGCGCAATTTTCTGTGTTTAGAGCAGGTTTTCGCTTAGAGTAGTCAAACCTGTGAAAAAAATATTTTGGCTGAATGTAATGGCAATGGCTTTGTGGGGAATTCCCTGGGTGCAGGCACAACCCATCCCCATACCGGAAATACTTCCTTCGAATGTGGCTCCACCTGCGCCTCCTGCGGAGCCCGTCTCTGACGCTGAGAGTTTTCGTCAGAGGTGGACTTTGGTGGCACAAAGCTTTCGAGACATGGAGACGAACCCTGACTATGCCGAGGGCTTTCTCGTCTCCAAAGAGTTGCGAAGCTGCCAGTGCGACAGGCCCAACCCCTGGGCGGTTTTGCGGGGCTTGGATGAGGGGCAACCCTCGGTAGGCAACACCGACGCCCAGTTGCGTTGCGGGTTTTGCATTGTCCAAAAATATACCCAGTGGCAGGAGCGTGTTTCCCGGCAATGTGGGTTGATGTTGGCACTGTCGCTTTTTGAGATTGAGCGCCTGGAAAAGTCCGACGACGCCCATGGCTTGCCAAAGCGCTGTTTTGCGCGTGCGCGCGCCATGCACCCGGCGCACCCAACACACCCGGTAGCACAGCCTGCTTTGCCTCCCAAAGTGCACGGTGCCTTGGTAGAGCGCAAAGAAGCCCACCGCTATGTGCGCGTCATCGCCGGCCCCCCGTGCATCGTCACCGTGGAAGACACCGGCCTGCAATTTACCCGCAGGGAATGGCTGGAAATTCCACCCGGCACAACGCAACTGAAACTTAAAAGCGCTTGCCCAGCCACCGTGGAAGTTTACCTCGGCACCCAGGCGACGTTTGAGAGTGTCCAGCAATTGCCTGCAGGGGAGAGCCGCGTTTTGCGCTGGGAGACAAAATGAGCTTTCCCGGGCGCTGGTTGTACTTTGCGGCCAAGGTGGTTTCTCCGTTGAATGCCCATGGGGCCCCCAAGCATATACACGCTCCCTTGCTGGAGTTGGGGTTTGACATGGACAACCCCTCCAACCTTCCCACGGAAACAGGGTGGCTGGTACTCAAACGCCTCGCCCAGCTGAATGCGCCCCACTTGGAAGAGGCCCTGGCACAAAAAATGTTGGGCCAACAACTGGCCTGGGCGTTGAAAGAGCAAAACCTGCTCAACCCCTCTCACCTTCGCTTGGCCAAATGCCTGCCAAGCCCCATGTGCATGCTGGGCTTTCAGAAGCTTGCGAGAGGCACCCCTTTCGCCTATGTATACTCACGAGAATGCAAAGGTGTATGGAAGCTAAGCTTTGAAGAGGGCATGCTGTTGCCCTTGTCCCTGGGCCTATGGGAGGTACTCAGCGAGTGGCTTGGCAAGCGGTGGGTGGTTTCCATGGGGCCCCAGCCAGCCCCTATCCTCTTCGTCCACGAGGGCTAAGTTGAACTTAAACCAAGAAGCCGAGATAAAAGCACTGCTGGGCGAGACGCTGGGGGTTGTGGCTGACGAGGCACGCATTGTCCGCCTCAAGCAGGATGCCTCTTTGCGCTCCTATTTCCGCCTTCTGCTGCCCCAGGGGGCCTCCTCGGTGCAGAAGGCCTCCTCCTGGGTTGTTATGGTCATGCCCAAGGAGGCGTTGAAAAAAAGCGAAGAAGGCGGCGCACAACCGCAGGGGGAGGAGCTTCCCTTCCTCAACGTCCACCGCTATTTAAAGGGCCTGGGCCTGGCTGTCCCCGAGGTGCTGTGCTTTGACGAGGCGCGGGGGATGATGGTGCTTGAGGACTTGGGGGACTTAACGCTGGAGGCACACCTGCGCCAGCACCCGGACGCCTTGGAGTCCACCTATGCCGAGGTGGTGGACATGCTGGCCTGTATGCGGGCGCGGGCGGAGAAGGCGCCTGCGGCCAACTGCCTGGGCTTTGAGCGAGCCTTTGACGAGGCGCTTTATGTATGGGAGCTTGAGCATTTCCGAGAGTGGGGTTTGGACATATGGAGCCGCGTTTCGCGGACAGAGGAAGAGAATGCGGCGCTTTCAGAGTGTTTTAACGCCCTGGCGCGCACGCTGGCTGCTTTGCCGCGAGGCTTTACGCACAGGGACTTCCAAAGCCGCAACCTCATGCTCCACCAAGGCCAATGGCACCTCATTGACTTTCAGGATGCGCTGCAAGCGCCCAGGGCCTATGACTTGGTGGCTTTGCTGCGAGACAGCTACATAGAGCTTGCGCCCGGCTTTGTGCAGGACATGGTGGCCCATTATGTGGCTTGTTTTGAAAAACATTCCGGGGCCCCCTTTGATGAAGCCGGTTTTGCGCACGCCTTTGACATGCTGACGGTGCACCGCAAACTCAAAGACGCCGCCCGCTTTGAGTACATTGCGCGCCAAAAACACAACACCGGCTTCCTCCCCTTCATTCCCGCCTCCTTGCGCTATGTGCGCACCGCCCTAAGCCGCCTGCCGGAGCTCCAAAAACTCCACGCCTTGCTGGCGCGTTGGCTGCCGGAGTTTGCATGAAGCTGGCCGGTTTGGTGTTATGCGCAGGCAAAGGCACGCGGCTGGGCTGTTTGACGCACCGGTGGCCCAAGGCCGCCATTCCTCTGTTGGGCCAGCCGCTGCTACGCTTTCCGCTAGCTTTGTTGGCCAAAGCCGGCATAGGCGAGGTGGGCATTAATGTGCACCACCTCTCTGAGGAAATGGAGAAAACAGCGAGGGCTGAAGCTGCGCGCATGCAGCTTGGGCTGGTGCTCTCGCAGGAGGAGACACTGTGGGGCACAGGCGGGGGCCTTCGGGAGTTAACAAGGCTTTTGCCCGCGGACACCTGGGTGGTGCTGAATGGGGATGTTGTGTTGTCCATGGAGTTAAAGCCCTTCCTTGAGGCACACCTGGCTTCAGGTGCTGACGCCAGCTTGTTGCTCATGCCCATGCCGGAGGGGGCCACCTACAACCCGGTGGAGGTAGACGCCCAGGGGCGCATTAGCAAAGTGGCAGGCCACGGCCCGGGCGGGGGCCGCACACAGCCTTGGCACTTCATGGGCGTCTATGCCTTTTCCTCGAGGGTGCTCCCCTATTTGGACAGGCCGGGTGTTTTTGACATTGCGCATGATGTTTTCCCGCACATGGTTTGCGAGGGCCGTTTCATTCGTGCGCATTGTTTGACGGAGCCGCCCTACTGGTCTGACGTAGGGACGCCGGAGCGTTTTTTGCAGACGCACCATGACATGATGGCGGGCCGCGTGGATGGGGGCCCCTTCTTTCCGCATTGGCCTTGGCGCACCCCCACGCCGGAGGCCATTCACCTGGAAAAAGGCGTATGCATTGGCCGAGGCATGGCGTTGACGCCGCCTCTGTGGATTGCGGCGGAAGAAAAGCTTAGGCAAGCACAGTTGGGCCCCTTCGTTTCCATTGGCGCCAACGTGCAGTTGGGCGAGGGCCAGTATTTCCAACACGCGGCCTTGCTGGAGGGCGCCAGGCTTTTGGAGCCCAACCGGCGTTATGTTTCAGGCATTGCGGTGGGCGACGAATGGGTGCCTGTCCCCTGAAGGGGGCGCGCTGGCCCTAAACCTCCATCACTTCTTTCTCTTTCTTTTCTACCAACTCCTCGAGGCGCACAATGCCCGCGTCGGTTTCCTTCTGCACCTTCTCGGAAATGCGCTTGGCCTCATCCTCGGAAATGAGTTTGTCCTTTTGCAGGCCCTTCAATATTTCATTCGCGTCCCTGCGCTCATTCCGAATGGACACTTTGTGCTCCTCGCCCTTGGTACGCACCTGCTTGGCAATTTCCTTGCGGCGCGCCTCCGTCAAAGGCGGAATGGGCAGGCGAATCAACTCCCCATCGTTGACGGGGTTTAACCCCAGGTTGGCTTCGCGGATGGCTTTCTCAATTTCCTTCAAAACACCCTTGTCATAAGGCTTAATGGTAATTAACCGCGGCTCCGGAACGCCCAAGGCCGCGCAGCCATTTAAGGGCGTGGGAGAGCCATAATAGTTGACGCGGATGCCGTCCAACAAAGAGAGGTTGGCACGCCCTGTGCGAAACTTGGCCAAACTCAGCTTGAGCCCCTCCACCACCTTCTCCACGCTGGCTTTAAATTCCTTCAACACATTTTCGCTTTGAGACATTGTTTGCTCCTCGCTTCAGGCTATGTGTCTGACCATGCCGTGGCCACAGGGCCCACCAGAGTGCCTATGTCACCAGGGCTGGTTATGGCCTTAAAAATATTGCCTGTCACCGTAATGTCAAACACAACAATGGGCAGTTTGTTTTCCATGCACAGGGAAATGGCCGTCGAGTCCATAACAGCCAGGCTTGCTTTCAACACATCCATATAGGCAAGCGTGCGGTAGCGGCGTGCGGCCGCATCCATTTTGGGGTCCGCGCTGTAAATGCCATCCACTTTGGTTGCCTTCAAAATGGCATCCGCGCCAATTTCCATGGCCCTAAGGCTCGCCGCCGTGTCCGTGGTAAAATAAGGGTTGCCCGTGCCAGCCGCAAAAATAACCACGCGCCCCTTCTCCAAATGCCTTATGGCGCGACGTCGAATGTAGGGCTCACAAATTTGCTCTATTTTAATGGCCGACAGCACCCGGGTGAAAACCCCCAGCTTCTCCAAGGCGTCTTGCAAAGCCATCGCATTAATGCAGGTGGCCAACATTCCCATATAGTCCGCGCTGGAACGGTCCATCCCCTCGGTGGCCCCTGCCACGCCGCGGAAAATGTTGCCGCCTCCTATAACAACGGCTATTTCCACCTTCGCTTCCACCACCGCTTTTATTTCAGAAGCCACCCTCGTCAGCGTTGGAGAATGAATGCCAAACTTCCCGTCGCCCATTAAAGCCTCTCCCGAAATTTTCAGGAGGACTCGCTTGTATGCCGTCGCTTGCTGTGTTGTGCCCATAAGCCCCTCGCATGTGTGGCCGCCCTCCATACGCCCTTGTCCACAAAACAAGGGCCGCAAAACGCGGCCCTCTTTTTTCTCTTGTGCGCCTTAGCCCGCCAAGGTTTTGGCGACTTCCTCGGCAAGGTTGTCTTGCTTCTTCTCTATGCCCTCTCCCACCTGCATGCGCAAAATGCGCTGTATGCTGAGTGGCACCCCCAGCTTTTTTGAAGCCTCCGCCAGCAGCTGGCCTATTTTCTTTTTGTCATCTTTGAACCAGCATTGGTCCACAAGGCAAATGGACTCGAAATATTTTTCCAGCTTGCCGCCAATAATTTTTTCCTGAATTTCCGGAGGGCGCTTGCCCATGGAGGGATCCGCGCTGAAAATGTCTTTCTCTTTCGCTATCCACTCGGGGGGCACTTGCTCGCGGCTGATGCACAGGGGATTCATTCCAGCCACCTGCATGGCCAACTCCTTGGCCAACTCCAAAGCTTCAGGCGCCCCGTTGTGCCCTGCAAGCTCCACAAAAGCCACCAGGCGCTGGTTGCTGTGCATATAACAACCTAAAACGGCATTGTCCGCCGCCTGCCAGTCTGCAAAGCGCCGTATGCCAATGTTTTCGCCAATGGTGGCCACCAGGGAGACGAGAATGTCTTTTGTTTTTTTGGAAGCGTCGAAACTCCAGGTTTGCTCCAGGAGAATTTCATTCTCCTTGGCCGAGGCGGGGGCTTCTTCTTTCCGCACATATTGGGGGGAGCCCTTGGCAATGTGCTCGGCCAGGGCCTGGGCGAAGGTGCAAAACTCCGGGTTGCGCGCGACAAAGTCCGTCTCGCTGTTAATTTCTGCGGCCACCAGGCGCCGCATGTCCGCGGCCTTCCAAAGGCCTATCAGCCCCTCGGCGGCCACCCGTCCGGACTTGGACTGGGCTTTGGTAATGCCTTTTTTGCGCAACCACTCCTTGGCCTTCTCAAAATCCCCGCTGCATTCTTGCAAAGCGCGCTTGCAATCCATCATCCCCGCGCCTGTTTGCTCCCGCAGCTCCTTCACTTGACTTGCTCCAATCGCTGTCATCGCTCTTCTCCTTCAAAGGCTGTTAGGCTTCCAACTCGCTGCCGGCTTCAGAGTCTGCCAACTCGCTGTCTGCGGGTAGCTCGTCGTCTTCATCCTCGCCCACATCGGCTTGAAAGCTGGCGAGGCTGCCTTTGACGTCCACAACGGGCATACGGGCGCCTCCTTTGGAAGCCCTTCTGGCCCCCTGGAGTTTGTCGCCTGCTTTTTTGCGCTCCTCCTCGTCTCTGGCCAAAGCACCCGAGGTTTTATAGAAAGCCGCCCCCTCTATGGCCGCCTCCGCAATGCGCGAGGTAAAAAGGCGGATGGAGCGAATGGCATCGTCATTGGCGGGAATGACATAGTCCACACCCTGAGGGTCGCAGTTGGTATCCACCACACCAATGACAGGAATGCCCAGGCGCGCCGCCTCGTGCACAGCAATTTGCTCCTTCTTCGGGTCAACAATGAAGACGCAACCGGGCAGGTGGGTCATCTCTTTTATGCCCCCGAGGTTTTTTTCCAGCTTCTCCCTCTCCCGCTCCAGCCTGGCCACCTCTTTTTTGGGCAAACGCTCATAGGTGCCGTCTTCGGCCATCTTCTCGAGGCTTTTGAGACGGTCTATCCCCTGTTTAATGGTTTTGAAGTTGGTCAGCGTTCCTCCCAACCAGCGCGTGGTAACCCAATATTGGCCGGAGCGCCGCGCCTCCTCCTGAATAACCTCCTGGGCTTGCCGCTTGGTGCCTACAAACAAAACGGAGCCACCGCGACTGGCAACGTCCCGCACAAAGCGAAACGCTGTGCGTGCCAAATGCACCGTCTTTTGCAAGTCAATAATATAAATGCCGTTGCGCGCCCCAAAAATATAGGGCTTCATTTTGGGGTTCCACCGCTTGGTTTGGTGTCCAAAATGAACGCCCGCCTCCAGCATTTGACGTATGCTGATGGTCGTCTTGGAGGCGAGGGCTTGTTCCATTGTTTGCGGTTCAGCAGGTGGCAGCTCAGCAGTTTTTTCTTCCATGACAGGCCTTTCGGTTATTCCTCCACGCCCTTCACCTGGAAAAACCAGGCACCAAAAATGTTGGGCGTGTGTGAGATTTTGAATAAGACGCCTGGGGCCTTAGCAAAGCCTTGCCCAAAGCGCAAGTTGCTTCTTGAGCTAGCCTGCACCGTGGCAACGTTTGTATTTTTTGCCGCTCCCACAGGGGCATGGCGCATTTTTGCTGACGTGTCCTTCTTTGGGCTCCGACTTGGCAGAGGCGGCAGCGGCGGCGGCCTGGACAGCCATGGCGGCTTTGCGCTTGGCTTCGAGTTGTTGCTGCAGTTTTTCCGCATCCGCTTGGGCATTGCGCGGTTGCGCCCGGCATATTTGGGAGACAAATTGAGATTTGGTGGAGGCCAACATGCGGACAAAGCTGTCAAAGCCTTCTCGCTTATACTCGTGCTTGGGGTTTTTCTGGCCATAGCCTCTCAAACCAATGCCCTGCCTCAAGTGGTCCATCCCCAGCAAATGGTCCTTCCATTGCTGGTCAATGGTCGCCAAATAACGCACCTGACAAAAGCGAAACCAGTCCTCGCCATAGTCTGTCTCGCGGGCCAAAAAGTTTTTCTCGACGACGTGGTAAACCTGCTCCTGCAAGTCCTGAGGCCGCCCGCTGGCTTGAAACTCCATCTCCACGTTAAAGGTTTCCTTGAGACTCTTCTGCAGGGCATTCAAGTCCCAACCATCCGGGTTTTTTGACGAGGCATAGGTGTCTGTCAAATTGACAATGGTGTCCTCAATGGCATCCAAAATCATCTCCTTCAAGTCCGCATACGTCAGCAGCTTTTCTGTCCGCGTCTTCAGCTTCGTCTTGCTGTCCTCCTCATATTCCACCAGCGGAATGCCCGCGCCAGAAGCCAGCACCTGCTTGCGCAGGCGATAGACGGTTTTGCGCTGCTGATTCATGACGTCGTCATACTCCAGCGTATTTTTGCGAATATCAAAGTTGATGCCCTCGACACGCTTTTGGGCATTTTCAATGGCCTTGGACAAATAGCGGTGCTCGATGACTTCGCCCTCCTCCATGCCGAGCCTGTCCATCAGCCCCATCAACCTCTCGGAGCCGAAAATGCGCATCAAATCATCTTCCAGGGACAAGAAAAATTTGGAAGTGCCCAAGTCCCCTTGCCGGCCTGCGCGGCCACGCAGCTGGTTGTCCACACGGCGGGACTCGTGTCGCTCTGTCCCCAAAATAAACAAGCCTCCTGCTTCCAACACCTCTTTGCGCTCCTCGTCCGCAATGGCTTTTTGCTTGGCTTCCTCCTTCGCCAACTTCTCTTTATAGGCTGTTTTGGCCAAAGAAAGCTCCTCGGCGTAGGCTTCCGGAGACTGGTTTTCCTTGGGCAGCGGCGGCTCAAAAGCACCCACCACGGCCCTGGCGGCGGCTTCATGGTTGCCACCTAAAACAATGTCCGTTCCGCGGCCTGCCATGTTGGTGGAAATGGTGACAGCACCCTTGCGTCCGGCCTGGGCAACAATGTCCGCCTCGCGTTGGTGTTGCTTGGCGTTTAGCACATGGTGAGGGACATTTCGCTTCTTGAGGAATTGGGAAACAATTTCACTCTTGGCGATGGAAACCGTCCCCACCAATACAGGCTGGCCTGACTTGTGGAGCTCCTCCAACTCGTCGGCCACCGCTTCAAACTTTTCCCTCTCCGTGCGGTAGACAACATCATTCAAGTCTTCGCGCACCATCGGCCGGTTGGTGGGAATGACGCGGACTTCCAATTTATAAATTTTTGCAAACTCTTCGGCTTCGGTGTCCGCGGTGCCGGTCATTCCGGACAGTTTGGAGTACATGCGGAAATAGTTTTGGAAGGAAATGGTGGCCAACGTCTGGTTTTCAGCCTCAATGGTAACACCCTCTTTGGCTTCAATGGCCTGGTGCAAACCGTCGCTCCAGCGGCGGCCATGCATCAGGCGCCCTGTAAACTCATCCACAATAATCACCTCACCGTCGCTGACGACATAGTCCTTGTCGCGCTGGTAAAGCATGTGGGCGCGCAAGGCCTGGTCCACATGGTGCAGGGTTTCCAGCTGGTCAGGCGCATAGAGGTTGTCCACCTTCAGGCGCTCTTGCACTTTTTCAATGCCCGAGTCCGTGAGGGAAACCATGCGGGACTTTTCGTCAAGCACAAAGTCCAAGTCTTTGACGAGGCCTGGAATGACTCTGTCCACGCGGTAATATTGGTCGGTCGTCCTCTCGGTGGGGCCTGAAATAATGAGAGGCGTCCTCGCCTCGTCAATGAGGATGGAGTCCACTTCGTCGACAATGGCATAATTCAACTCGCGCTGCACATAGTCCGCCAGCTGGTATTTCATGTTGTCGCGCAAATAGTCGAAGCCGAATTCATTGTTTTGCCCGTAGGTAATGTCCGCGCGGTAGGCCTCCTGGCGCTCCTGGTCCGTCAACCCATGCAACACACACCCCACCTTCAGGCCCAAAAAACCGTGGATGCGCCCCATCCACTCCGCGTCACGGCGCGCCAAATAGTCATTCACCGTGACGACGTGCACCCCTCGCCCCGTCAAAGCATTCAAATAGCTGGGCAGGGTTGCCGTCAGCGTCTTGCCTTCGCCCGTGCGCATTTCGGCAATGCAGCCTTGGTGCAAAAACAAGCCCCCTATCATCTGCACGTCAAAATGCCTTTGGCCAATGGCTCGCCAGGCGGACTCACGCACCAACGCAAAAGCTTCAAACAACACCTCGTCCAGCGGGCGGCCGTTGGAAATTTCTTGCTTTAAGCGGTGTGTGTAGGGCGCAAACTCCTCGTCCTTCAGCGCCTTCATTTTGGCTTCCAACGCGTTAATGCGAGCTATTTTGGGCCAAGCCTTCTTCAACTCTCTGTCATTTTTCGTGCCGACAATTTTGCGCAGCATCCACTCAATCATGAATTCGCCTTCTGGTGGGTTTGTGACAAAAAGCCAAGAAGAAATCCGCTTCTCTCAGCCAGTGCCCTCTTTCGTCAACCAAGTTCCATTAAATAGCGCTCCGCATCCAAAGCGGCCATGCAGCCGGTGGCCGCTGCTGTCACCGCCTGGCGGTAGCGTGCGTCCGCAACATCCCCGCACGCAAAAACCCCCTCCACGTTGGTGTGCGTGGAGCCGGGCTTCACCTTCAAATAACCGTTTTCCTGCTTCTCCAGCACCCCTTCTGCCAGCTCCGTCACGGGGGTGTGCCCTATGGCCATAAAAACACCGCTGACAGGCAAAATGGTTTCCTCTCCTGTCTTCAGGTTTTTTAACAAAAGCCCCTTCACCTCTTTGCCGTCGCCGAGAATTTCTTCGACAACGGCCCCCAACACCGTTTTAATTTTGGGGTTCCTATGCAAGCGCTCCTGCATAGCCTTCGAGGCGCGAAATTCTTCCCGGCGGTGCACCAAGGTGACGCGGGCGCAAAAATTCGTCAAAAAACACGCCTCCTCCATGGCGGTGTCTCCGCCGCCAATGACGGCTACCTCCCGGCCTTTGAAAAAAAACCCGTCACAGGTGGCACATGCCGAAACCCCCTTGTTCCTATAGGTGTCCTCTCCTTTGACGCCAAGCCACTTGGCACAAGCACCTGTGGCTATAATGAGGGCCTTTGCCAAAACACGTGTGTTTTCGCCTTCCACGAGAAAAGGCCTCTTCGAAAAGTCTATGTTTTGCACATTCTCCAAAAGCCACTGGGCGCCCAGGCGCTCGGCTTGCGCCTGCATGCGCTGCATCAACTCAGGGCCTTGAATGCCCTCTGGAAACCCCGGAAAGTTTTCAACTTCCGTCGTCGTTGTCAGTTGCCCCCCGGGGACGCGTTGAGCGTCTGTGAGGCTGGGGCCTCCAGCAAAAACCACAGGCTGCATGGCCGCACGCGAGGCATAAATGGCAGCGGTGCAACCTGCTGGTCCGGAACCAATAATGACAAGCTTTCGAAGCGGTATTTCTTGAGTCATTGCTTTTCCCTCTGTTTTTTGCCACGGCCCTTTCGAAGGCCAGACTTTTATCTCAACAGTACCCATGCTACGAGTTATTTCCAATGGACTTGTCAATCCTCCGAAAAGTCGCTCTTTTTGAAGGGCTCACCTCCCGCCAGCTGAGCATTCTCCTCCGGGTGCTCAGGACGCGCGAATATGCAAGCGGTGCCAGCATTTTCTCCAAAGGTGAAAAAGGCAACGCCATGTTTATGATAGCTGAAGGCAAAGTCCGCCTCTCACAAATGGTTGCGGGCGGCGAAGAGGCCTTGTCTCTGCTGGAGGAAGGCCAGCATTTCGGTGAAATGGCGCTCATTGACGAGGGGCCACGCACCTCTTTCGCCATTGCCCACACCGCGTGCGTACTTTATGAGCTTGGCAGCCGCGCCTTCAATGAAGTCATGTTTATGCACAAGGAAATTGCATACCCCCTGTTGTGGACGTTGGTGCGCACTTTGGCTTGCCGCCTTCGAGAAACCGATGAGCGCCTGCATGGCCTGCTGACCATGGCCTCGTTTGGGACGCATGCCGAAACCGTTTCCCCCTTTGGCGCGGCAGACCCTTTGGCTCCATTGAGGAAGTGAGCACTGGGGGGTCGCGAGGGTGCGTCAAAGGCCGGGGCGGGCTTCTGGCAGGTTGCTTCAACAAAACGCTCTCCGCCCTGTAACACTTTTGTTCGCCCATCGCCTAAATATGAAGAACAAAAGAAATGGGGAGCTGTGCCAAGGTGGGTACCCTAATGCTTAAATGGAGTGACGTTATTCGCCCACGCCCCCGCCTGCACCGCGTGAATCTGCCACCGGTACTGCCCGGAACCCATGATACCATTGACACTGTCCCCTAGGCTTGTATCTGAAAGAGCGGCTCCAAAACGAAAGGTGATTCTCAATGAAAACGGTTGCTGTGTGTGAGGCAAAACAACGGTGGTTTGGCATGCTGTGCAAAGCGCCTGTGCTGTGTCTGAGTTTGGTTGCTGTTTTGCTGGGTTGTGACTCCCCGGCAAGCTGCAAGACTCCCGCGACGCTTTCCATGTCTCATGCCAATGCTGCCGTGCCTGGTTGCGTTCGTCTCATAGAGTGTTGTGAGCCTCCAGAAACTTGCAGTTGCGAAAACACCTTTAGGCCGAATGTCATTGTAGGGGTTCCGCCAGAGGCCGGTGCCGTGCGGCTTAGGATGCCGGAGCTCGAACGGGAAGCAGATAGGGGCATGTGTCCTGCTGAATTCAACTCCAAGCGGCGGCGGTGTTCATGGTCATTTTGGGTAGAAGCATACTCGGAAGTGCTTCTCGTCGCCTACATGCCGAACGGCAGCAAAATCAGCACCTTGCTGCAAGTCAAGGAAGACACATGCGCCCGCAATGTCGCCTATATAGAGCTGGTTTCGTCGGGCACCCAGTGGGTGTGGTCGACGCCGGAATACATTAACCCCTGCCAGGAGGCGGCGAATTGAGAGAGGGGCCTTCGCTCTTCTCCTATTTTGAGCCAATAACGGGCCTTCCGCTGCGCTCTTCAATGCTTTGCCGGGTTTTTCCAGCCACGCTGCCGCCTTCTTTGGCTATTTCCTTGTTTTCTTCGAAGGTTTCCGGCTCCCTCGCCTTGAAAATTTCCGTCGTTGTGGCCTCGGCCAACATGTTCAGCACCAACTCCAGAGTACTCATGTTGTCGCGGAGGTTTTCTTTTTTAAGCCCCTTGAAATTCTTATATTGCCGGGTGCTCATTCCCGCCCAGGCCCGCGTCATTTCGTCCGTCAATATGGCGTATTCCGCACCTTCTTTCACACCTCGATCGCTCCACTCATCCGTGAGCTCTTTGCGTACCGAAACAGCCTGGAGTCGCTGGTTTATCCACTCCCGGGTGTAGCCCTTGCGCAAATAGGTTTGCAGGGCACGTTCAATGGCAAGTTCCGGGTCAACAGCTTCGTCAATGCGCTCCCTACCCACCATTGCCAGCCACAGTTTAAATGGCTCGGCCTTGGGCGAAGGAATGGATTGGATGAGGCGCAAAAGCTGCTCCGTGTCGGCCACATCCGTCAGGCGCATTTTGCCGTCTGCGGCAGGCATTTTCAAAGCGTTACAAAATGTAACGGTTTCATTCCCTTCGCTTTTCAAGCGTTTTTTCAGCACCCTCCAATAGGTTTGAGGATTTTGGCTGTCAGTTAAAGCAGCCACAACATCAACAATGGAAAACAACCAGGTTTCTCCGGTTTCATCCCAAAGGCTTCGGATTTTGCGGCCTTCAAAGGGGGCCATGTCGCTCATAAGAGTCCATCCCAGCAGCAATCCCTGGGTTGCTTTTGCTCAAGCCGTCATTCGGCCGTTGTGTGTCCCCCCTTTTTAATCCACCGAGAATGCGTGGGCCGCCTTCATATATTTTGGGGCGGCCACCTCTTCGCTCTTCTCCTAAGGCAACTCGCCATGCCCCTGCCTTCGCAGGAAGGTGGGGATGTCATATTGGTCTTCATCCAAAGGCAAAGCTTCCCTGGAGGTATAAAGGCGCGGCGCGAGGCTGCGGTGCTCCCCTGTCAGGGTACGCGCCGGGGCTTTGGAGGGGACCAAACTCACCAACTCTTCATGGGCCAGGGGAATGGGGGTAGCGGTGGCGCTGGCAGCCATGGGCAGTCGCACGGGGGCGCGCTGCTCCACCTGAGGGGGGCGAAGGACTTTGGTGTCGCGCCCAATAAAGCCTGTCGCAATAATGGTAATTTTCACCTCGTCCCGAATGCTCTCATCAATCAGCGAGCCAAAAATAATGTTGGCCTCCGGGTCCGCCGAGTCATGCGCCAGCGAAATGGCCTCGTTGACTTCCTGCAAGGTAATGTCGCGGCCGCCCGTAATGTTAATGAGCATTCCCCGCGCGCCGTCAATGCTGACGTCCTCCAGCAAGGGGCTTGAAATGGCCTGCTCCATGGCGCGCAGCGCACGCTTCTCCCCGCTGGCACGCCCGGTGCCCATGAGGGCCAGCCCTTGCTCATTCATAATGGTTTTGACGTCGGCAAAGTCCACGTTAATGTAGCCGTGGTATTGGATGAGGTCGCTGATGCCCTGCACCGCGTGCAACAGCACCTCGTCTGCCCGGCGAAAAGTGTCGAGCAGCGGCATGGGCTCATTGGACAACGTCAGCAGGCGCTGGTTGGGAATGGTTATCAGCGTGTCCACGGCCGCCTTCAGCTCCTGAATGCCTTGCTCCGCGGCCTTCCTGCGGCGGTTGCCTTCAAACATAAAGGGCTTTGTCACCACGCCGACGGTGAGGCACCCGAGGGACTTGGCAACATCGGCAATGACGGGGGCTGCGCCGGTGCCGGTGCCACCTCCCATGCCTGCCGTAATAAACACCATGTCCGCCCCCTCCAGGTGGCGGGCAATTTCCTCTCGAGACTCTGTCGCCGACTGACGGCCTACCTCCGGGTTGGCCCCCGCCCCTAGGCCCCGCGTCAGGGCCTGCCCCATTTGAATGCGCGTGGGGGCTTCGTTGAATTGCAAGGCCTGGATGTCCGTGTTGCAGGCGATGAAATCCACCCGCTCAAGCTTGTTGGCGATCATGGTGTTGACTGCGTTGCACCCTGCGCCTCCAACACCTATGACTCGAATTTTTGCGGTTTGCTTGTCGTTGTCCATGTACACATTCATTCTTTGACTTCCTCTCGCGCTAAAGCGAAATGTTTCCCAGCGGACATTCTAGTCGGGCTGGATGATAAAAAAAGTTTTTGGCTACATTTCTGTAGCAATTCCCTGCTCGCCTTCCTTAAAACACTTCTTGCAACCAGTCTCTCATTCTGCCCTTGACTTTTTTGAAAACATTCTCTTCGCGTATTCTGAAAAGCCGCCTGTCCGCATGCCGGGCGCCATAAACAACCAGGCCTACCCCCGTTGCATAGATGGGGCTGCGCACCACGTCCACCAGGCCGCCTATGCCTCGGGGCGTCCCTCGCCTCACGGGTACCCCCATTATCTCTTCTGCCAACTCGTTCATCCCCGGAAGCAAGGTGGAGCCCCCCGTTATGACGACTCCGGAAGTCAACATCTCCGCAAAGCCGTTCCTCTCCACCTCGCTTTGCACCAGCTGGAAAATTTCCTCCACCCTCGGCTCCAATATTTCGCACAAAATTTGCCGCCCCATCACCCTGGGCTGCCGCCCTCCAACGGAGGGCACCTCTATCATCTCCTGCTTGTCCACCATGGAGGCCAAGGCGCAGCCGTGCTTTTGCTTTATCTTCTCCGCTTCGTGGATGGGGGTTCTCAAACCTACCGCAATGTCGTTGGTTAAATTGTGTCCACCCAAGGCGATGACGGCCGTGTGTACAATGGCCCCGCCGGAAAAAATGGCAATGTCCGTTGTGCCTCCGCCAATGTCTACCAGGCAAATGCCCAAGTCTCTCTCTTCCTCCGTCAGCACGGACTCGCTGGAAGCCAAAGGCTGAAGCACAATGTCCGCTACATTCAAACCTGTGCGGTTTGCGCACTTCACAATGTTTTGTGCTGAGGCCACGGCCCCCGTTACTATGTGGACTTTGGCTTCAAGGCGCACCCCTGCCATGCCCAGGGGCACTTTAATGCCGCCCTGGTCATCCACAATAAACTCTTGCGGAAGCACGTGGATGACTTCGCGGTCCACCGGAATGTTGACGGTTTTGGCCTGGTCAATGACGCGCGCAATGTCGGCTTCGCGCACTTCCTTGTCCTTGAGGGCGACGACGCCGCGGCTGCCAAAGCCTTTAATGTGGCCGCCGGCAATGCCGGTGTAGACGGTGGAAATTTCGGTGCCGGCCATGGCTTCGGCTTCTTCAACGGCGCGGCGGATGGAGGCGACGGTGCTTTCAATGTTGACTACCACGCCTTTGCGAAGGCCCGTGGAGGGGTGCATGCCTATGCCAATAATGTCTATGCCGTCCTCCGTCACTTCGCCCACAATGGCGCAAATTTTCGTCGTGCCTATGTCCAACCCAACAATAATTTCTCCGGCTTTCTGCTTTGCCATGTTCTCTCCGCTGCTTGCCTCTCTCGAGGAAAAGCTTTGTCAACGAGTGCCCTCTCTCTCGGGAATGGCTCTCGCTATGTGTACTGTCACTCTCTCAGGCCTTGTCCTGTTGTTTAACCTGATGACGTGCGCCGACAGGTGCCTGCGCTCCAACTCTTCTTGTATGCGTTTTAGTTTGTGAATTTTTTTCTCAAAACCACTTTCTCCCAACAAAACCTCTTGCCCTGTACTCAAAACCAGGACGGCCTCCATGCCTTCCATGCGCACCTCGGAAAGCCCTTCTGCCTCCGCTCTAAAGGCACGTACCGCGGCCAAAGCTGTCTTCAGCACAAGCTGGCTGGACTCGGGGCTCTCCACAAAACCCTCTTTATCAAGCCCTGTAATTAACGGCAGGTGAAGCTGCTCGCCTGGTTGCATTCTTTTGAAGGGCTTGCCGCTCTCCTCCAGCAAATACAAGTCCCCGAGGGCCAAAATGGCGGCCTCCCGGTATTCCTCCAGGTGGATTTTCAGCTCCTTCGGGTAGCGCTTTTGCACGGTTGCGGACTTTACCCAGGGGTGTGTCAGCATGGCCTGCTGTATTTTGGCTTTGTCCAGCTGCAAGAGGTTGTCGCCTGTGCGAAGCCCCGCAAGCCACATCAACTCTTCTTCTGTCGCCCTCTGCTTCCCTTCAAAGGCCACTTCACTCAATGCAAAAAAGGGACTTTCCAATGCCCAGCGCCATACCTCTGTGCCACCCCAAAAACCCAGGCCACTTACCAGCGCCCCTGCCAACAAAAGCTGTGTCCAAAAACGCAACTTCCGCCGCCTGGCAATCCTTTGCTCTATTTGCTTGGGGCTGCTTTTTTTCCAGCGGTTTTTTTTTGTTGAGGCCCAGTCCATGTGTAGGCACACATTGTCGCCTCCCTTGGCGGTGGGCGCAAATTTTTTGCCACAACAACGTCGCTGTAGCGGCCTGTTGGGCCGGTTTAGCCCTCAAACCTTCAGGCCTTCAAAGAAGCCCCCAACAGCAGCCTCTCGCACAAAGCCTCAAAGCCCAGGCCCTTGCCCGCCGCAATTTTGGGCAGCAGGCTGGTGTCCGTCATCCCCGGCAAGGTATTCACTTCCAAGAGGAAAACCTCCCCGCCTGGCGTCAGCAAGGTGTCTGCACGCGTCGCCCCCTGGCAGCCTAGGGCTTGGTTGGCCTTTAAGCATACTTCGAAAATATGTGCCTGCGTTTTTGGCTCCAATTCCGCGGGGAAGACATAGCGGGTGCCGCTGTTGGTTGAATATTTGGCCTGGTAGTCATAGAAGGCGCGGGCGGCCAGCACTTCAATGGCGCCCAATATTTCTCCTTCTAAAAAGCCCACCTGAATTTCGCGGCCCTTCACGAAGGGCTCTACCAACATTGGCCCCCCCAAGTCTGCAATCAGCTGCAGCGCCGCCTGGTATTCAGCTTCATTGTTGCAAAGGCTCACACCCACGGAGGAGCCTTCACGCGAGGGCTTTGTCACCACAGGAAAGGGGAATGGCAGGGGGGCCGCTGTGGCTTCCTCGAGGGTGTTAAAGGCAACCCAGGGGGGTGTTGGAATGCCAAAGGCGTCAAAAATCCGCTTGGAGAATGTTTTGTCCATGCCGGCGGCGGAAGCGAGCACCCCGGAGCCGGTGTAGGGCAGGCGCATGCTTTCGAGAAGGCCCTGTATGCAGCCGTCTTCTCCATAGCGGCCATGCAGGGCAATAAAGGCCACCTCTGCCTTCTCTTCTGCGAGGCGTGCGGCCACGTCCACCCCTACGTCAATTTCCACCACCTGGTAGCCCAGGCTGCGCAAAGCCCTCGCAATGGCCGCCCCTGTTTTGAGGCTTATTTCCCTCTCCTGCGAAAGGCCCCCCTTCAGCACCGCAATGCGCTTTTGCTTCATGGTTTCTGCTGGCTGCTTCATTCAAAAACTCCCTTGAGTTTCACTTCGGGCACAAGCTCAATGCCGTGCTGGGTTTTGACGCGCTCCACGGCCATGCCCATAAGCCGGAAAACGTCATGCGCCGTTGCAGTGCCCAGGTTGACAATCCAATTGGCATGCTTGGTTGAAATTTGTGCGCCGCCGCAGGTGTGGCCTTTGAGGCCCACAGAGTCTATCAGCTGCCCCGCGTATTTGCCTTCGGGGTTTTTAAAAGCGCTGCCGAAGCTGGGCAACTCCAGAGGCTGCACCTGTTTCCTGTGCAACAAGTCTTTGCGCAGCTGCTCTTTGGAGTGCGCCACGTCTCCTGTGGGCAGGGCAAAGCGAAGCCCCAGCACGACGCTGCCTTGGGGAAGCTGGGTATAGCGGTAGCCATGAGGGAGGTGCTTGGCCTCCACCCAGCCTGCCCCTTCGGGGGTGGCCAGCTCCACCGCCAGCACCAGGGACATGCACTCTCCGGCCGGTGTCCCCGCATTCATGGCGCAGGCTCCCCCCAGGGTGCCGGGAATGCCGGACAAAAACTCCGCCCCCACCAGGCCCTGGGAAAAGCCCAAACTCAGCAGGCGTGAAATGGACTGCCCCGCGGACAGCCTCAACTCGCCGCGGCTTTCAAAAAGCTGCACCTCTTCTTCGGCGGGCATGTCGCCGAGGCTGAGTGCTACGCCCTCGTAGCCTTGGTCGCCCACCAGGAGGTTGGCGCCTTTGCCCAGGGGGAAAAAGTCTACGCCCTCGTTGTGCAAAAAACGAAGCACCGCCACCAAAGCGTCCCGGCTTCGAGGTTTGCACAAGGCCGCCACTGCTCCTCCGGTGCGAATGGTGCAGCGCGAGGACATGGGGGCATTGGGCAGCACCTCGCCTTCGCCTAAGCATTCCAAAATTCCCGGCAACCAGGGCCGGTGTGTTGTGTGGCTCATTTTCAAAACTCCTCCGGCCCTAAACTCTCTTCAAGCGCTCAAGCAACAAGGGGCCCAGCTGCGTTATGTTGCCTGCGCCCAAAGTCAACACCATGTCCCCGGGTTGGGTGCGGTTGCAAAGGAATTCAACGGCCTCCTCCTGGCTTTGGGCCACCGCCACCTCTTTGTGTCCGTGCTCGGCAATAACCTGCCCCAAAAACGCGCTGCTGACACCCGGAATGGCTTCTTCTCCCGCGGAATAAACAGGCAAAAGCAGCAGGGCGTCCGCGTCATTAAACGCGCAGGCAAACTCTTTGAGCAAGTCCCTGGTGCGCGTATAGCGGTGGGGCTGGAAAACCGCCACCACGCGGCGTTTGAAGGCTTGTTTGGCACCGCGCAGGGTGGCTTTTATTTCCTCGGGGTGGTGGCCATAGTCGTCCACCACCAGGAGGCCTTTTTCTTCTCCCCTCACGGTAAACCGCCTTTGCACGCCCTCAAACGCCCTCAAGGCTGTGCGCACCGTTTCAAGGGGAATGTCCAACTCGTCGGCAATGGCAATAACGGCCATGGCGTTGAGGGCGTTGTGTGCGCCCACCATTTTGACGGTGAAGTCTCCCAGGGGCTCTGCGCGCCGGGAGGCTTTAAAATGTGTTAAAAAGCCTTCGAGGCGTACGTCGGAGAGGTGGTAGTCCGCGCTTTGGGCAGTGCCGTAGGTGACGAAGCGCTTTTCCATTTTTGGAAGGAGGCTTTGCACATGGGGGTGGTCCAAGCACAACACATTGAGGCCATAAAAGGGAATGCTGTTGCAAAAGCGCAGGAAGGCTTCCTTGAGGGCCTCCAAGGAGCGGTAGTGGTCCAGGTGCTCCGGGTCAATGTTCGTCACCACCGTGAGGGAGGGGTAAAGGCGCAAGAAGGAGCCATCGGACTCGTCGGCTTCAGCCACCATGAGTGCACTTTTGCCCATTTTCGCATTGGAGCCCAACACATTCACCTTGCCGCCCACCACCACGGTGGGGTCCAAGCTTGCGGCATTCATAACGGTGGCCACCATGGAGGTTGTCGTCGTCTTCCCGTGGGAGCCGGCAATGGCCACGGCATATTTGAGGCGCATCAACTCCGCCAGCATTTCCGCGCGGGGAATGACGGGAATTTTGGCCTCCTTGGCCGCCAGCACTTCCGGGTTGTCTTTTTTGACGGCCGATGAAACCACCACCACGTCGGCCTCTTTCAAATTCTCTTTGCAATGCCCCTGGCTCACCACCGCGCCCAGGGCCTCCAGGCGCTTTGTCACCTCTGTGGACTTAATGTCGGAGCCTGAAACCACATAGCCCAAATTCACCAACACCTCGGCAATGCCGCACATGCCGGTTCCGCCAATGCCTACAAAATGGACACGGGCGGAATGCCGCGTTTTAAAGCGACTTGCAAGGGCGCTCACCGGCCGCCTCCTGGAGGGAGGGGCTTCTTCTTTCCATGGGCCAGCGCCATGCACGCATCCACCAACTCTTTGGCCGCCTCCGGCCTTCCCATGAGGCCTGCTTGGCGCTCCATGCGCACACGTCGCTCAGGCTCCCTCAAAAGCGCTCGAATTTCCGCGGCCAGGCGCTCCCCTGTCAACGCGGACTCCAGCAATACCACCGCGGCCCCTGCTTCCTCCATGGCCTTGGCGTTTTTCGTCTGGTGGTCATCAGCCGCATAGGGGAAGGGCACCAATATGGAGGGCTTCTTGCAAACCGTCAACTCGGCCAAAGTTACGGCGCCGGCGCGGCAAACAATTAACTCGGAGCGGGCGTATACGGCGGACATGTCGTCAATAAACGGCAGCACTTCGGCGGAAAACTGGCGCTCGGCATAGGCGGCTTTCACCTCACTTAAGTCATTCTTCCCCGTTTGGTGCACAAAGTGGAGCTCCGCCTTCACGTCTTCCAAAAAAGCCAGCGCCTCCTTCATGCGCAGGTTAATGCTGCGGGCGCCCTGGCTTCCGCCAAACACCAAAATGTTAAACCCGGGGTGGGGGGAGCTGGAGCGCAAATAGTTGTCAAACAACTTTCGGCGTACGGGGTTGCCCACCACATGCACCTTGTGCGCGGGGAAGTCCTTCGCCGCCTGCTCAAAGGCTAAAAACACCGCCTTCACAAAGCGCCCCAAAATTCGGTTGGTCACCCCCGCCGCTGCATTCTGCTCCTGTATGGCGGTGGGTATCCCCAACAACACCGCCGTCAGCACCAGGGGGCCGGAGGAGTAGCCGCCGACGCCCAAAACAAAGTCCGGCTTCTCCTTCCACAAAACCCTCAGGGCCGCGAGGAAGGAGAAGGGCAGCAATGCCAGCCCCCACAGCTTCTTCCAAAAGCCGACGCGCTTAAGCCCCCGCGAGGGAATGGTGCACAGCCTAAAGCCTGCCTGCGGCACCACCTTGGCTTCCATGCCTTGTTGCGTGCCGACAAACACCACGGCATTGTTGGGTGCCCGCGTCGTCAACTCTTCGGCCACGGCTATGCCTGGAAAAATGTGGCCTCCGGTGCCTCCGCCGGCGACAAGGAGTTTCATAAGGGTGCCTCAGCCATGCGCGGTGAGTGTTTGGGGTTGCACACGTTAACACCGCTTTTCTGGCGCTGCCGGCCCGTGTTTGCAGAAACGGACAACAAAATGCCTGTGGCGGCCAAGCATACCATGAGGGAGGAGCCACCATAGGAAATGAAGGGCAGCGTCAACCCTTTGGTGGGGAGCAAGCCCAAAACAACGGACATGTTCACAACGGCGTGGAAGGCAAACAGCGTCGTTATGCCCAAGGCCACATAGCAGCCAAAAGGCTCCGGGGCTTTGAGGGCAATGCGGGTGCCGCGCCAAATAACCACGGCATAGAGGGCAATCACCACCGTCACCCCCACAAGGCCTAACTCCTCTCCTAAAATGGCAAACACAAAGTCCGAGTGCGCCTCCGGGAGGAAAAACAGCTTTTGCCGCCCCTCTCCCAGGCCTAGGCCCCACAGGCCGCCGGAGCCTACGGACATGAGGGACTCGGCCACCTGGTAGCCCGCTCCCTGGCGGTCCGCCCAGGGGTCCAAAAAGGACATAATGCGCTGGTAGCGGTAGGGAGAGGAGGTAATGGCATGGTAAGCAAACGGAATCGCCAACAGCACGGAGCCCACCAAATAAGAAAGCTTGGCCCCGGCCGCAAACAGCATAACAAACATTAAAAACAGCAGTGCCACGGAGCTGCCAAAGTCAGGCTCCATCATGCACAGGCCCACCAACAAGCCCCCAAGCAGCAGGTGGGGCAAAAAGCCGACGGAGAAGGAGCGCACTTTCTCGCGCTTCTTGGCGAGGGAGTAGGCGAGGTAAATAACCCACACCAGCTTCGCAAACTCCGAGGGTTGGAATGAAAACCCGCCCATGCGTATCCACCTGTAGGCGCCGCCCACTTTAACGCCAATGCCGGGAATTAACACCAACACCATCAACACCAGGGCCAGCAACAACAGCGGGTAGGCCAGGCGCGCAAGCCTCCGGTAGCCCAGCCTCAACCCCAACACCAGCACAAGCCACCCCATGCCCGCCGCCAAAGCCTGCTTCTTCAAAAAATGAAAGCTGTCGCCGGTGCGCTCATAGGCCAAAATGGCGCTGGAGGAATACACCATAACAAGGCCAATGGCCGACAGCGCCAGCACCGCACTTAGCAGCCATACATCCAACTTCGCCTGCATCTCCACCTTCGGCTTGGCCTCGCTCACAGCGCCTCCACACATTGGCCAAACACCTCACCGCGCTCTTCAAAGTTTTTAAACTGGTCCAAGGAAGCGCAGGCCGGGGACAACAACACCACCTGCCCGGGCTTGGCCAAACGCCTCGCCTTCAGCACCGCCTCTTGGAGTGTTCCACAGTCAAACACCTCGGCTTCTCCCGCAAAAGCTTTCGCCAGCATGGGCGCATCTTCCCCTACTGTGAGGACTCCCAACACTTTTTTGCGCGAAGCATTTATAAGGGGTTGATATGAGGCACCTTTCCCCTGGCCTCCCGCAATAAGCCACAAGGGGGCCTCCAAAGCCTCGAGGGCGACGAGGGTGGAGGCGACATTGGTTGCCTTGGAGTCGTTTATCCACTCAACGCCGTCCAGCTCGCGCACAAACTCCAGGCGGTGTGGCAGGCCCTGGAAGCTGCCAAGGCCCCGGGCGAGGGCCGGCACGGCCATGCCGTGGGCGTAGGCCATGAGGGCGGCGGCCATGGCATTGCAGAGGTTGTGGCGCCCGCGCAAAGCGCGGCTTTCCAGCGGCACAACATGCGTGCCCTGCGGGGTGTGCAGCTCCATGCCGCCTGGGGTGCCTTTGGCCCAGCCTGTGGCGCTGGGGGGTTTGTCGTGTTGCAAAGAAAAGCCCCACAGGGCGCGCCCCTGGGCTTTGAGTGCGGCGGCGTGTTGCCACACCTGCGCGTCGTCCGCATTCAGCACGGCATAGGCGCCCGGTGGGGGGCGCTCAAAAATGTGCCGCTTGGCCGCGGCATAGGCCTCCAGGGTGCCATAGCGCGCCAGGTGGTCCTCCGAGAGGTTAAGCCAACAGGCGCCCACACAATGGGCCGCGTGCAAGGTTTCCAGTTGGTAGCTGGACAGCTCCACGGCGTGCACTGCAAAAGTTTCCCCACAGGCCTCGGAGAAGGGGCGCCCCAGGTTGCCGCCGACAAAAACAGGGGCGTAGGTTTGGGCCAGGAGGTGGCCCAGCAAGGCGGTGGTGGTGCTTTTTCCATTGGTGCCTGTCACCCCCAGGAGGGGGCCTGCGCCTGGGGGCAGGCAGCGAAAGGCCAACTCCACCTCTCCCCAGAGGGGAAGGCCGTGTTTCAACATTTCCTGGCAGGCGGGCGCACCGGGGGGCCAGCCGGGGCTCAAAATGGCTACTTCGGCGCCTTCCCAAAAACGCGGGGGCAAGGGCCCAAGCCGCACCCTCACCCCCAGGGCTTGGAGGGCCTCCACCTCGAGGGCGGGGTTTTCGTCCACGGCCAGCACTTCCACGCCCCGGTGGCGCAAAAGCTGTGCGGCGGCGCGCCCACTCTTCCCCAGGCCCAGCACCAGGGCTTTGGAGGGCAGCTTGGAAGACGGCATGGAAGACGACACGGTGTTCCTCGGGCTCAACCTCACCTCAGTTTCAACGCCAGCAACGCCACCCCTCCGCACATAATGGACATAATCCAAAACCGCACAATAATTTTGGGCTCCGCCCAGCCCTTCAACTCAAAGTGGTGGTGCACCGGCGCCATGCGGAAAATGCGGCGCCCCGTCGTTTTGAAGGAAAGCACCTGCAGCATGACGGACAAGGCCTCCACCAAAAACACGCCGTGGATGATGGCGGACACCAACTCGTTTTTGCTGAGCATGGCCAGGCTGCCCAAGGCGCCGCCCAGGCCCAGGGAGCCGACGTCCCCCATAAATATGGAGGCCGGGTAGGTGTTAAACCAGAGGAAGGAAATGCCGGCCCCCACCATGGCGGCGCACAGCACGGCCAGCTCCGCCCCTCCTACCACTGGGGCAACGCCTAAGTACTCATAAATAACTTGGCTGCCCGCACCGGGCGCGCCGACAATGGCCACGGTGCTGCCGCCCACATAGCACAGCACCGCAAACACCATGGCAGCAACAATGGCCGGGGAAATGGCCAGGCCGTCCAGGCCGTCGGTGAGGTTGACGGCGTTGGAGGTGCCCACCAGCAGCAGCCAGCCCAACAGCAAATAGCCCCAGCCCAAGTCCGGGTTTAACCAATGCGTCGGCACAAAAGGCACCACAATTTTGGTGTCCACCAGAAGGCTTGGCACGCCGCCCTCCCACGAGGAGAGAATGAAAAACATGGCCACCACATAGGAGGCCGTTTGCAACAAAAGCTTCCAGCGCCCCGGCAGGCCCTTGGAGTTGCGCTTGGAGAGTTTCAAAGAGTCGTCCAAAAAACCAATGCCGCCGAAGGTGGCGGTTATCCACAGCACGGCCCATACGGGGCGGGAGCTCAAGTCCGCAAACAGCAAGGTGGCGAGGAAAAAGCAGCCGAGCACGAGGGTGCCGCCCATGGTGGGGGTGCCTTTTTTCTGCTTGTGCCCCTCGGGGGTGTCCTCGCGCACATTGTCCTGTCCCAGTTGGGCGGTGCGCAGCCGTTGTATGAGGGAGGGGCCCAGCAACATGCCCAGGGCAAGGGCGGTGACGCCCGCGGCCACAATGCGGAAGGTGGGGTAGCGCAGGAAGTTTATCCAGCGGACCCACTCGGTGCCTTCTAGGAGGGTATAGAGTGCATACAGCATGCCTTGTCTCCTTCGTCGTCTCCTTCGCCTTCTTCACTCAAAACCAGCGCCTCCACCACGCGCTCTAGGCGCATGCTGCGGCTTGCCTTCACCAACACCACCTCTCCGGGGTGCAAAAGTTTGAGCAGCCCCGCTTCCTCCAGGGCGCCTTCGGCCTCTTCAAACCATAGGGCGGCCTCGCCCAGGTGCTTTTGCGCTTCCTCCCAGGCAAAACGCATGCGCCTTCCTATAAACACCGCCAGCCTCGCGTGCCCTGCGGCCAGCGCCCCCATGTGTACGTGGGCCTCTTCTTCGCGCTCGCCCAACTCCAGCATGTCCCCCAGCACCAGCACGGGAAGCTTTGGCAAAGCCAATTGCGCCGCCGTGTGCACCGCGGCCCGCATGGAGGCGGGGTTGGCGTTGTAGCAGTCATCCAAAATGCGCGTGCCGCAACGCCCCCTTCGCAAACTCAAACGGCGCGGTACGGCCTGGGCTGCTTCCAGTCCCCGCAGGCACTCGTCCACGCTGCAACCCAATGCCAGGCCCATGGCCAAAGCGGCCGTCGCGTTGAGGGCGTTGTGCGCCCCCAGCAAAGGCAGGTGCGCCTCCACCACTTGGCCCTGCCACTCCCAGCGCAAATGCTGCCCTGCTGTGCCCAGCACAGTGGCTCCCATCAGCTTTAAGTCCGCCCCTTCGCTCCTGCCATAGCGCAATGGCTTGGCTTTGCAGCGCCGGGCTTGCGCCACAATTCTTGGCTCATCCATGCATATGAGGGCGGTAGCCTGGGGCGGCAGGGCCTCCAACAACTCGCCCTTGGCATGGGCAATGGCTTCGAGGCTGCCTAGGCCCGCAAGGTGCGCTTCGTGTATGCAGGTAATCAACCCCACATCGGGCATGGCCATGGCAGAAAGGCGTGCAATTTCGCCGGGGCTGTTCATGCCCATCTCCACCACCCCTGCCCAATGCTCCGTGGACAGGCCCAACAACGTCAGCGGGAGGCCCACCTCGTTGTTGAGGTTGCCCTCGGTGGCCAGGGCCTTTCCGCGCTGCCGCAGCATGGAGGCCACCAACTCCTTGGTGGTGGTTTTTCCGTTGGAGCCTGTCACCGCCCCCAGGGGAATGGGGTGGCGTTTGCGGTGGAAGCGGGCCAGCTGGCCCAGGGCCTTCAGGCTGTCTTCCACTTCCAGCAACACAAAGTCCGCCGGCAGCAAAACCTCCGGCGCAAAACCGCGAAGCACCAAAGCGCCGCGCGCGCCCTTGTGGGCCGCCTTTGCAACAAAAGCTTGTCCGTCGTGGTTGTCGCCTTGGAGGGCCACAAAGAGGGCGCCGGGGTTGAGCGTCCTGGTGTCGGTGGAAATGCTTGAAAACAAGCTTGCAGGTGAAGCTTCACAACTTCGCGCTTGTGCTGCGCCGGTGGCCTCCTTCACCTGTGCGAGAGAAAAACAAGCCATGCTTAGGAGGTTCCCTCGAGGGCCTTGCGTACCTCTTCTGCATCATTGAAAGGCTCTCTGGCCCCTGCTTCCTCCTGCCACTGCTCATGGCCTTTGCCTGCAATGAGAATGACGTCGCCGGGCTTGGCCAGGGAAATGGCCGTTTGAATGGCTTGGGCGCGGTTTAACTCTATGAGGTAGCCGCGCTCCCCGGAGCGGACTTTGGCCACCCCCATCCTGCGGAGGTTGTGTTTTTCGAGGCCCGGCACAATTTGCGCTACAATGTCCTCGGCGTCCTCGGAGCGGGAGTTGTCCGTCGTCAAAATGGGCAAGTCCGCCACTTCCGCGGCCACCTCTCCCATGAGAGGGCGCTTGCCGGCGTCTCTGTCTCCGCCGCAGCCAAACACCACGGTGAGTTTGCCTGTGCATATTTTCCGGGCGGACTGCAAAGCGCTGCGCAAGGCCGCTCCTGTGTGCGCATAATCCACCAGCGCTGTTACCCCGCCTGCGGCCACCTTCTCCATGCGGCCGGGAATGTACTTCATGCTTTCTACCCCCACCTGCACGTCCTTGCGCGAAAACCCCAAAGAGAGTGTCAGCCCCGCCGCCGCCATAATGTTTTCCAGGTTGTGCGCACCAATCAGCTGGCTTCGAATGGGAATGTCCCCGGCTGGCGTCTTCAACGTGGCGACAATGCCTTCGGCGCTGAAGCTTGCATGGGAGGCAAACAACTCCGCCCCCTCTTCCAGGGAGAATTTCCAGGCGGTGCGGCGCTGGGCGCGAAACTCGTTAAATATACGCAAGGCATAGCTGTCTTCTGCTGAAACAACGGCGACGCCACCGGAGGACAAATTCTCGGAGAAGAGTTTGCGTTTGGCTTGGAAATAGTCCTCCATGTCCTTGTGGTAGTCCAAATGGTCTCTGGACAAATTCATGAAGGCCGCAGAGCGGAATGTCAACCCGTGCACGCGCTCCTGCGCCAGTGCATGGCTGCTGACTTCCATCACCACCGTCTCTACGTCCGCGTCCACCATGTTTCGCAAATATTCCTGCAACGCCATGGGCTCTGGCGTTGTGTGGCTCGGCTCGAAGGATTTGCCCGCATAGCGGTTGGCAATGGTGCCCAAAAGCCCTGTTGAGGAGCCGCCGGCCGCGCAAATGGACTCCACCAGCCAGGCCACCGTTGTCTTGCCGTTGGTTCCTGTCACACCAATCAAATCCAACGCGTCTGCAGGACGCCCATAGTAGTTGGCCGCCACAACGGCCAATGCCTTGCGTGCGGAGGAAACCACCACCGCAGGAATTTTCATTTCTCCCAATTCTTTTTCGCTGACAACAGCTGCCGCGCCACGGTTAATGGCTTCAGCAATGTGCGCGGAGCCATCCGTGTGCGTGCCGGGAAGGGCAATAAAGAGATCGCCCTCCTTGGTTTTTCGTGAGTCGGTGCAAAGCCCTTGAATCTCGGCTTTGAGCCTTAAGCTTAGGGCAGCGTCAACACCTGTGCCTGCCAAGAGTTCTTTCAGCTTCATGTTCAATTCTTTCAACGCTTCAGCGCGAAGTTGTGGAAACAGAGGTTGTTAATTCCAATAAAACCTGTGTGCCCCTCGGGGCCAAAACTCCAGCAGGTGGCTTTTGCATTGCAACTTTTCCACTCCCATAAATATGTGGCGTCAACGCCGATGACAACACTTCATAAACTGCCTGCCGCCCCCAAAGCCCTTGGACGTCTGGGACTCTGACCCAACCTTTCTCTTCATCCTCATTTGCTTCATAGGTTCGTGCATGTACGCGCTCAATGGCCTCGACAACTGCAGACTTGAAGGGTGCCTCAGGAACTTCCGCCAACACTGCCACAGCTGATGCCGCCTGTGGGACTTTTATTGGAGAAACGCCTAAATAAGGCAGCACCTCTGCCGCTATTTCCCGGAAAACGGGAGCTGCTACTTTGCCTCCAAACACCTCTGTTTGGGGCTCATCCACCACCACCGCAATCACCACACGGGGCCGGTCAGCCGGCGCCACTCCCATGAAGGAAGCAATGCGTTTGTCTGAATAGCCGCGCGCCACCGGGTCCGCCTTCTGGGCTGTCCCTGTCTTGCCCGCAAGACGATATTCTTCCAGTTTGGCTTGAGTGCCTGTTCCTCCTTTTTCAACCACGCTTTCCAACATTCCCACCACGGACTTCGCCACCGACTCTGATATAACACGCCGGACTGCCCTCGGCTGATTCTCCAATAGGACATTTCCCTCGGCGTCTACAACCTTGGAGACAATATAAGGCTGCTTCCATAAACCACCATTGGCCAAAACACCATAGGCTGCCGTCATTTGAATGGCCGACACACTCAACCCCTGCCCAAAAGACTGATTCACCAAGGACACCTCCGCCTGCGGAAAGGGTAACACCCCTCTGGCCTCTCCGGGCAAGCCCGTTTGCGGCCTTTCTCCAAAGCCAAACCTTTTTATATACTCATGCAACGTCTCTCGCCCTAAAACCTGACTTATTTTCCCTACACCAATGTTGGAGGAGACTTGCAAAACCTGGTGTGTGGTGAGCTGGCCATAAGGGCGTGCGTCGTTGATGATTTTTCTTCCCACCAGCCAGCGCCCTTTTTCGCAGTCCCAAAGCGTATCCGCCTGAATCTGCTTCTCTTCCATGGCCGCCGCCACCACAAAGGGCTTGAAGGTGGAGCCTGGCTCAAACAAGTCCACCAGGGCGCGGTTGCGCAAGGTGGCCTTGGGGACACCCGTCGCCAGGTTCGGGTTGAAGGGCGGGTGGTTGGCTACAGCCAGCAACTCGGAGGTTTGAGCATCCATCACCACAGCCATTCCGGCCGTGGCCCTGGTTTCTGTCACAGCCCTGGCAATGGCCCTCTCGGCAACTCTCTGTATGTTCCTGTCAAGGGTGAGAAAAACCTTGGCACCCTCCAGCGCGCTCCAGTTTTCAAGCGGGTTGGTAGCCAGCCTCCGCCCCTTCGCGTCGCGTATGCTTTCGCGCCGAATGTTTTCGCCTGAAAGCTCCCTCTCGAAAACCAACTCTATGCCTTCTAAGCCATTTCCGTCGACGCCGACGACGCCGACGAGGTGTGCCGCCAACTCCCTGTGGGGGTAATAGCGCCGGGGCTCCTTTGTAAAATATACCCCCGGCAAGTTCAACGCTTGGACTTTGGCCACCTCCCCCTGGCTGGCCCTCCGCTTTATCCACGCAAACCTGCTTGCACGCGTCAACCGCGCAAGCAACTCCTTCTCGTCCAAACCCACATTCCGCGCCAACAACTTCGCCGCCTCCGGCAGCGAGGACATTTTCTGCGGGTCCACCCAAATGGAGTCCACATCCACACTCTGGGCCAATGCCGCCCCATGCCTGTCCACAATCATCCCCCGGCGGGCCGGTATTTCTATGGCACGTACATATTGCTCTTCGGCCATGCTTCTCAAATTGTCATTTTGCTCAATTTGCAAAAAAGCCGCGCGGCTCCAAACCCCAGCCAGTGCCAGCAAAAAAAAGAAGCCCGCCAAAAATACGCGCAGCTTCATCCACTGCCCAGGCGACTTTTCAGAAATGCGTTTGGCGTCGCACAGCTTCATAGAGGCTCCAGGCGAATGACACTGCCTGGCAAGGGCGCCCCCATCCCCTCACGCTCTCTGGCCAGCCTCTCAAGCCGAGCGGGAGACTTCAGCGTCGTCAACTCCAATTTCAGCAAGGCACGCTCCCTCTCCAGCTTTTGGTTTTGCTGCTCCAAGGAGGAAAGCTCATAGCCCCGCTTCACCGCCATAACGTGGGAGGAAACATAAACAACGCCCAGCACAACCACCGCTCCCCATAAAAGGACGAAGGGCAACATTTCCCAGAGAATGCCGCTAAGTGTCGTCTCACAACGTTTGGCAATAACCAGCGCCATATTAAACCCGCCTCACAATGGCGCGCAGCTTGGCACTGCGCGCACGTGGGTTCTCCCTCACCTCCTGCTCCGAGGGGCCAATGGCTTTGGGCGTCAGCAGCGAAAAGGCCGCTTCCTTCAAACATGTGCCCACAATGGGCAAGCGGGCTTGCTCTGCCAAAAGCGGCGTCCTCCCGCTCAGCGCCAAAAACTTTTGCTTCACCAACCTGTCCTCCAGAGAGTGGAAGGAAATAACAACCGCAATGCCTCCCACCTTCAGGCACTGGGGAAGGCACTCCAGGGCCACCTTCAACGCTTCCAACTCCCCATTCACCGCAATGCGCAGCGCTTGGAAGAACTTGGTTGCTACATGAATTTTGCGAGGCCACAGGGCGCGGGGCACCGCGCGCTCAATGCAAGCAACCGCCTCCAACGTCGTCTGCGGAAGCCTCTGCTTTAATGCGCGCGCAATGGCACGGGCAAAGCGCTCCTCGCCAAACTCCCTCAAAATGGCTGCCAAATGCTTTTCCTCCCAAAGCGCAATCAGCTGGGCGGCTGTCTTCCCCTCCTGGGACATGCGCATGTCCAGGGGGCCGTCTTTCTGAAAGGAAAACCCGCGCTCCTTGGCTTCAAGTTGCCTGGAGGAAATGCCCAAGTCCATGAGCAGCCCGTCGAAAGGCTCTGCAAGCGTTTCTAGCACTTCGGCAAAATTGCCGTGTACCCCGCGAAACTGAGCGCCAAAACGCCCAAGGCGCTGCTTTGAAAAATTCAAGGCCTCCGCGTCCTGGTCCACCCCTGTCACCTGGGCTCCGCGCTGAAGCAGGGCCTCGGTGTGGCCCCCTGCCCCCAGGGTGGCATCCAATATGGTTTTTCCCGGCTCCGGCTTCAGCATGCCTAACACTTCCTCCAACAAAACACTTTGGTGCCCGCTGCTTTCCACACCTCTCAAGGCGAAAGCCTTGCCCCCTCTGTCATGCCTACACCACCAAAAGAAGCGCGCGCAGGCCATATGCCCTCATAATAATGAAAGGCTTCCTGAGCGCCGGTGGCACAAAAAATGGCATAAATATAGGGAGACAGCCCGCAAACCTTCATCTCTCCTCCCAGCTTTTTGACGGACTGTGCAAAGCGTACCAGGGAGTGCAGGCTGCGGTAGTCCACATGGCTAACTTCGGAAAAGTCCACCACAAACTCAAAAATGCCGCGCCCTACCAGACGCCCACAAGCTTCCATCGCCACCTTCATTTCGTCGCGGCCGACTTCTCCTTCTAGGCGCGCAATGGCTACCCCGTCCGCTTCAATGGAAAAAATGAATGGCAATGCTTTCACAAAGGCTCCTTTCAACTGCGACGTAACTCTGCCAACACGTTCAACACCGAGGCGGAGTCCACGGCCTCTCTCGCCTCCTTCTGCGCCTTCTCCCACCCCTCTTTGGACCAAAGCTCAATGACCCTCACCATGCCTACCCACAGCACCTCCTTCTCCAGCTGCGCATGCGCGCGCAAAACCTGGGGAATCAACACGCGCCCCAACCTGTCCACCGGGCACTCCTGCGCATTGGCTACATAGAGACGCATTAAAGTTTTCACCCCCACTTCCATGGGGTTGCGCTTTCCGAGTGCCTGCTCCAACTGCTCCCACTCCCGCAGCGGGTAGGCGTGCAAACACGCGTCGAGGGCCGTTGTCACAATGAGCTTGTCCTCACTGGCAACCAGCAGCATTTCCCTCATTTTGGAGGGGAAACTGGTGCGCCCTTTTGAGTCAATGTGGTGCTCATAAACCCCGCGAAACACGTGTTGTCCTTTCTGTCTCCACTTCCCTCTTCACTTCGCTCTTGGCTTTTTTATCCACCAGTTTCCACTTTTTTCCACTTTTCATCCACTATTGAGCAAAAACAGTCTGCTTTTTCCACACACTTTTCCAGGCGGCCCCAAGGCCCCTACATGGAATATTCTGTTTTCTTATGTGGTTATTATGACTTATGCGTGCATATGAAGAACATTCCAATATGCCGCACGCAGGCTATGCAAATGCAGTGAAATGGGACGTCCAGCGCTATAGAAAACTTTTTTGAAAACCCAACACAGCCTCTAGCCAGGAAGGCAACCATGGCCCAAAACACTTCACTTCCGTTTTCCATTGGAGAGGCGGTGGTATACCCCAACCAAGGCCTCTGCAGCGTCATCGGCATTGAAGAGAAGGAAGTGGCCAACCAAAAACTCCTCTTCATCCAACTGGTCCGCCAAGCCAACGGGGCCAAAGTCATGGTGCCCACGGACAAGGCCCTCAGCATTGGCTTGCGCAAAATTGCGACACGCGCTGAAGTGCTGGCCGTCTTCGAATTCTTAAAATCCGACAGTGACAAGGCTTCGTTGGACTGGAAAACACGCGCGCGTACCAATACGGAGCATATGGCGCGCGGCAGCCTCATGGGCCTGGCCGAAGTCGTCAAAGCACTCCAAGTCCTCTCGGAGTTGCGCCCGCTGCCCACCAAAGAAAGAGAGCTTTATAACAACGCACGCAGCATGCTTATCGAGGAAATGGCAGTCTCTTTAGGGGTGGAGCCCTGTGATGCGGAAGACACCATGGACGTCGTTTTGTTTCCTATCGGCAAGGCCCGCCCCAGGCGTACCGTGGAAGAGTTTCAGCTTGGGCTGGAGGCTTCCTTGGACACAGACTTATTCCCCCTGGAAGAGGACGCCCTCCTTGGAGCCTCCGAAGAAGACCCTGAAGAAGACATTGAAGAAGAAGACAACGTAGACGACGACAAAGAAGACACCGAAGCAGAGATTGAAGCAGAGATTGAAGAAGAGATTGAAGAAAAAGAAGACGTAGACAACGCCGAAGAAGACGACGACATGGCGTTGGCTTCTTCAAAAACTTCTCCAAAAACTTCTCCAAAAACTTCTCCAAAAACTTCCGTAGCCAAAGAAAAAAAGACCCCAGAAAAAAAGAAGGGAAAAACCGCCCCCCCAAAAAACAAAACCGGAACAACGGCTGACAAAGCCGCTAAGGCTGACAAAGCCGCTGACAAAACAAACAAAGCCGCCTCCCGCGCCTCCAGTTTAAAGAAAAAAGACTTATGATCCGCATTGCCTGCTTCGAAAAATATGAGCCTAAATTCCTCAACGCACTCCGGCGTCATTTGTTTACCTCCTTTGGCATCGGCTGTGAGTTGGCAGGACAGGTGACATGGCCCTCGGAAACGGAAGCTTCTCAAGGCCCTGTGGATGGTTATTGGCTGCTGGCCCAGGCACCCCACGTTGACTGCTTTCCCATGGACCGCATCCTCTATTTGACACAACGCAAACTGAAAAACCGCAAACTCCTCACCGGGGAACTGCCGACGCTGGGCCTAAGCCAACCCCAAAAAATGCGCGCCCTCCTCAGCTTGCCGCCTCCAGAAAAACTTGAAACTCTGCAAAAACAAATTTTTCGCCTGGCCATTGCCGAATTGGGGCACTGCTTTGGGCTGCACCATTGCTTGGACCCACGCTGCGCCATGTACCCTCCGTGGACGCTCCCTCAAGTCAACGCAGAAGCTACCTTCTGCAGCTTCTGCCGCCTCTTGAGTGAGCGCCACATCCGTACACAAAAAGCATGAAGGGGGTTTTGTCCCCCGGCGGCGTTGGGACTTGCCCAAAAAGCCTGGGCCTTCCAAAGCATTTCCTGCTAGGAACCGAAAACCTCCGACATGAAGACGCCCCTTCAAAAAACACCTATGCGCTTTTATACCCGGCCCAATGACTTGTGTTGGTGCGGAAGCAGCCTCAAATATAAGCGCTGCCATAGAGAGTCCGACAACAAAGAGGTGCGCGAAGAGCGAAAACGCAACGAGCCTACGCGCATTCAACCTGGCAACATCACCCCAAGGCGCTCTGTCCCCGCGCACATTGTCGCGCCGGACTATGCCCTCAGCGGACACCCAAAGCTGGGGGATGCTTGCAAAATTCTCAACGCTGAGGAACTGACAAGGCTTCGCAAAGCCTGCCAGGCCGCAGCCAAGGTGTTGAAGCTGACCAGCCAGGCCATCCGCCCTGGAATCACCACCGCCGCGCTGGACCTCATTGCACACGAAGCAATAATAGCGCTCGGCGGCTACCCGAGCACCCTCAACTACCGCGGCTTCCCCAAATCCATCTGCACCTCCGTCAACGAAGTCATTTGCCATGGCATTCCGGATGACCGCCCTCTCCAGGACGGAGACATCCTCAACATTGATGTCACCGTCTTCCTCGAAGGCATGCATGGGGATACCAATGCCACCTTCGCGGTGGGCACCGTCGACGAAACATCCTCCCACCTCATCCACATCGCCCATGAAGCCCTCTGGCACGGCATCCGCGCTGTCCAACCAGGCCTCCCTCTTCGCGTTATTGGCCGCGCCATCCAAACCTATGCCCACGCCCAAGGCATGGGCGTCGTCAGCGAATATTGCGGCCATGGCATCGGCGACATCTTCCAGACAGGACTTCAAATTCCACATGTGGATGACCCTTCCGCCTCCATGCTGATGACTCCGGGAATGACTTTCACCGTTGAGCCGATGATAACCTTGGGCAGTCCACACAGCGAACATTGGAGCGACGGGTGGACGGCGGTGACGGAAGACTTGGCGCGTACAGCTCAATTTGAGCATACGCTGGTGGTGACGGAAACAGGTGCCGAGGTGCTGACGTTGGCTGCGGACAGCCCTTAGCCTGAGCAAACGGTTTATGCGTACCACGCGACACCAACAACTGGTGGAAGCCAAAACCCTGTTGGCGGCGGAGCGGGGGACACTTTTCAAACAAGGCGCCGTAGGGGTGGCCTTGTGCTACCCCAGCCCCTACCGCGTGGGGATGAGCTCCCTGGGCTTCCAAACCATTTACCGCAAAATAAACGCGTTGCCCTTCGCCTTCGCCGAGCGCGCTTTTTTGCCAGAAGACGAAGCCCTCATGCGGCGCCTGCGTATGCCGCTGTTTAGCTTGGAGACACAGCGCCCCATTGCCGAGTTTTCCATGCTGGCCTTCTCCGTGGCCTATGAGTTGGAGCTTTTAGGCCTTATGTCCATGTTGGAGCTTTCAGGGCTTGAATGCCTAAGCCGCCAGCGGCCTAGCCATGCGCCTTTGGTGCTGGCGGGCGGCCCTTTGAGTTTTTCAAATGCGGCGCCGTTGGAGCCTTTTGTGGACGTGCTGGTACAAGGAGAAGCCGAAGAGTTGGTAGAGGTGCTGTTGAGGACACACGAGGCGGCTTCCTCCAAAAGCGAGGTGTTAAGCGCCCTGGCCCGGCAGCCCGGTTTTTTTGTGCCAGGCCTCTCAGAGGCGCCCAAGCGCTTTTATGTCCACAGGGCTTTGGACGCTGAGCTTCCCGCCTTCTCCCAGGTGGTAACGCCGCACACCGAGTTGTCCTCCATGTTCCTCATAGAAACGGGCCGCGGCTGCTCCCGCAGCTGCCACTATTGCGTCATGCGCAAAACCACCAACGGCGGACTGCGCCTGGTGCCCAAGCAGCTTATTTTGGAAAGCATCCCCCCCTGGGCCCCGCGCGTAGGTTTTGTAGGGGCCGCCGTAACGGACCACCCCCACCTCTTGGAGCTTTTGGAGGCCACCACCTTGGCAGGCAAAGAGGTAGGCGTCTCCTCCTTGAGGGCGGACCGTCTGAGTTTGCCTTTGGTGCAAGCGCTGAGGGCAGGCGGCGCGCAAGTGCTGACGGTGGCCATGGACGGTGCCTCTCAACGTTTGAGGAACCTTTTGGAGCGCCGCCATACGGAGGAGCACATTATGCAGGCGGCCGGGTGGGCCAAAGCTTGCGGCATGCGCCACCTCAAGCTTTATGTCATGCTGGGGCTCCCCACAGAAGAAGAAGCCGACATCGAGGAGTTGGCCCGCTTTTGTGGGGAGCTTTCCAAGCAGCTTCCCCTGGTTTTGGGGGTGGCACCTTTTGTGGCCAAGCGCCATACGCCCATGGACGGCGCGCCTTTCGCAGGGGTGGCCCAGGTGGAAGCCCGTTTGCGTTTGCTGCGCGCACGCCTACGCCAAAAAGTGCAGCTTCGCCCCACCAGCCCCCGCTGGGCTTTCGTGGAATATATGCTGGCCCAATGCGGCCCTGAAGCGGGCCTTGCGGCCATGGAAGCCTGGCAACAAGGCGGAAAATTTGCGCATTGGAGTGCGGCGTTTGAGAAGCACGCCCTCCAACCTTTTATGGCCTGTCGCGTGGCGGAGCCCAAGGCTTCGGCCATTTGGCCCCAGGTGGGGTGAAGAGGCTTAGGGGGCAGCGGGCGCTTCTTCACCTTCTGGCTCTTCTTCACCTTCTTTCAGGCATTGCACCATTTGCTCCCCCTCAAGCTCAGTCGTTCGGTAAGCATAATAATTCACAACGATGCTCCCTTCCTGAAAGACACAAAAATAGAGCCATTCTTTCTCTCCTTTGTCTGAATATAGTATCAGCTCATATCGACGGTTTCGCTCCAACGGTTTTGCGGCTGTCAAAACCTCCCAGCCTTTGCCTAAGTCTTGCCCCCATTTCAAAGGATTGGGACACGGCAAAGGCTTGGAAGCACGAGCTTTCCACTCCTGCCGCAATGACTCGGCTTCGAATGCCGCAGAATAGGCTTCTATTGCGCGGCACAAAACAGGTTGGGGGTTATTTGGGTAAGAGACGGAAAAAGCAAGCTCATCCACATGTGTGACACCGGGCACAAGCTCCAAGTCAAAACCTGGGAAAGAACAGCTGCTGAAAAAAACCGCAACCAACAATAAGCATCGCATCATTTAAGGCACTCCTTGGCCGGCTTTTATCATTTCCCAGGCGCGCAGGACATAGGCGAGGACGTCGACTTCGGTGCCGTTGGAGCCCTTAATTTTAAAGCTGTCGGGCGAGTTCGGCGGTAAGGCCTTAGCCTCAAAAGCCCTCTGAATCAACATAGCCTGCTGCTCCGGGTTAAGCTTTTCAAAGGGTTTTCCGGCAATGACGTCGTCCTGATAAAAATAGCCTCTGCTGTAATTTGCCCCCTTGGGACCCCACCATTGGGCGGCCACGGCTTTGCCCATA
>Ga0209737_10000128_pt1 | contig 68639 bp, 60 predicted proteins | sample TergutCu122P3_FD_187284 | JGI IMG/M metagenome (GOLD analysis project Ga0209737, IMG submission 187284) | Cubitermes ugandensis P3 segment gut microbial communities from Kakamega Forest, Kenya - Cu122 P3 (SPAdes) (version 2) | ecosystem: Host-associated > Arthropoda: Insects > Digestive system... | reverse complement strand
GGATATGCCAACCACCGACTACTGGTACGTGATTGACATCGAGGAGCTTGACAAGCAATATGTGGGGCACTTTACGTTGTTGAGACAATAAGGAAGAAAAAGAAGTGATAAGTAAGAAGTAATAAGTTTTAAGTGATGAGTGATAAGTTGCGGAATGTGGCTTGTCACTCATCGCTTTTTGGGGGGATTGGAAGGCTTCATTTTCTAACGAATAGAGGCTGAATATTCCTAAAAAATTACCTTCTTCGCGCACTTGTTGGAATGCTTCTTCGGATATTATCGAATCTATTTTTGGCGTATTTAAAGACCGAAAAGCTGAAAATCCGCTTCATGGAGTTACGCTTTTTGTTTTATTGCTACCATTACATACACGCATCGGAACAAAAGATAACATCATCCATTTTGATTTTAAAAATAGTTTAGAGTCCATTTTTATGTCTGACATAAATGAATGGAAAAAAGAAAACTTACATGAAAATCAGGTACATAAAAGAATCAAAACGCTTAATGCGGCATGAGAATTTTCTGGTAACTTTTGGACTCCCTACCTGTAAGGTAGGGTGTTTCTCATTCCTGTTTTGATGGGCGTTGCCCATCGCTATTGATAACCGCTCTTTCAGAGCTATTTACGGCTTAAGACGCTATACCGAACTTTTCTTTCCTTACCCAAAGAAAAGATAAGCCACCAAAATAGCCGCCACTACCCCGCCCAAGTCAGAAACCAATCCTGCCGTGACGGCATACCTCGTTTTTTTGATTCCTACCGAACCGAAATAAAGTGCGATGATGTAAAATGTCGTGTCAGCCGAACCTTGGAATATGCAGGAGAGGCGACCGACAAACGAATCTACCCCGTTGGTTATCATCGACTCTACCATCATCGCTTTGGCTCCGCTGCCACTGAGCGGCTTCATCAATGCGACGGGCAATGCGTCAACAAAATCCGTATTAATCGGGAAAAGCGAGAAAATAAACCGGAAGCCCTCTATCAAATAATTCATAGCTCCCGATGCACGAAAAACGCCGATTCCAACGAGCATTCCTATCAGATAGGGCATCACTTTGACCGCTGTTTCAAATCCCGATTTGGCTCCTTCGATAAATGCGTCATATACATTTACCCTTTTGTAGAGCGCACCGCCGATAAATGCGATGATAATGCCAAAAAGCAACGAGTTACTTGCTAATTTGGAAACAGTTACCATTGTTTCTCTATCCATCTGAGAGAAGCCATATACAAGCAACCCGATAGCTAACGTAATAGAACCAAGCCAACCGAAAACCGTCGGGTTCAAAAGGTTTAGTTTTTGGCGGATGCTCACGTAGATAATCGCCGTCATCGTAGAAAAATAAGTGGCGATAAGCAACGGCACAAAAATATCCGTTGGATTTTCAGCTCCCAAAATGGAGCGTTGCGCCATAATCGCAATCGGAATTAAGGTCAATCCGGAAGTGTTGAGCGCGAGAAACATAATTTGCGCATTGGAAGCGGTATCTTTTACCGGATTCAACTCCTGCAATCCGCTCATCGCTTTCAATCCCAACGGTGTTGCCGCATTGTCTAATCCGAGCATATTTGCCGAAAAATTCATCAATAGTTGCCCATTCACCGGATGGTTTTTGGGTATTTCAGGAAATAATTTGGAGAAAAACGGTCCGATGATCCGCGATAAAAAATTGATTGCACCCGCCTTTTCGCCGATATTCATCAATCCCAACCAAAGAATCATCACGCCTCCCAACGGCAAAGCAATTTTCATCACCGCCGTTTCGGACATTTCAAAGGTACTTGTTACAATTCGTTCAAAGACGGTGAAATCGCCAAAGACGATACATTGTATCAATGCCACCAGCATAGCGACAAGAAAAAATCCGACCCAAATATAATTTAATACCATTTTTCTTTGTATTTTTTTATGCTTACAAAAATACACAAAGTGAAACAGAAAAATACTAAATTTGCATTCAAAATATATTCGTATAAGAAAAATGAGAAAGAAATCCATTATTTTGTTCGTTTTTTTATTCATTTTCGGATCTACTTTTTCACAAGATTTTTTGTGGAAAGCGAGGATGCACGGTTTTTTTGACAATTGTGAATTTGGAAGTTCGCAACTGAGGAATTCGCAAACGATGGCGGGTATCCGTATTGCGCCCGAAGTGGGGTTGGGTTGGGAAACGCATCGCGTTTTTGTCGGAGTTGACCTTATGCGCGAGTTTGGCAGCGACCAATTGATTGATTATTCGGATTTAATCGCTTATTATGAATATAATAGTCCAAGAAGATTGGCTGCAGGAGGTGAAACAATCACTATTTCAATTGATGGACCATTCCGGTTTTATATGGGGAATTTCCCACGTAAAATGGCATTGGAAAAATACCCTCGTATGTTTTTTCAGGATTCAATTTGGAATTATCGACCACTGATGACCGGAATATTTTGGGAAAAACGTTCGCGGGATAAGTACTTCCTAAATGCGTGGCTCGATTGGACAGGACGGCAAACGATGGAAAAAAACGAGGCATTTTTCGTCGGTTTATCGGGGCGGTATAATTTGAATCTGTTTTATGGGCAGCTTTTCAGTTATTATTATCACTTTGCGGCAAACAGTAACCCGGAAATTGCCGAAGGATTGCACGATAATGGATTGGTATGGGCATCGTTAGGGCTTGATTTAAGAAAAAAAACAGGTTTACGGTTTGAAAAATTGGAGGCGAATATTGGTTGGACAATCGGCGTGGAACGTGATCGAGACATCGGTGATTTTCATACCCCGCAAGGTTTTTTGTCGGAAATAAAAGTAGAATACAAAGGTCTCGGACTATTTAGCACCTACTACAAAGGCGGAGGGCAGAAAGTTTTTTACGATGATCACGGCAGTAATGTTTATTGGGGCGACCCGTTTTACCGATCAACGGAGTACAACCGTTCCGACCTCTATGTCAATTTCATCAAAACCGATGTGGTTAATTTAAAATTTACCTATTCATTGCATTTTGTGGAGAAAAATATATATCACGAGCAGTTATTTACGGCTACGTTTGATTTGGATAATTTCAGAAAAAAGCGAGAGAAAAATTATGAATATATTTGGGATAATTGGTTTAAATAAACATAATAGTTTTATTTTTTCTTATACTTTTAACGCAAAGGCGCAAAGGTCGCAAAGACGCGAAGAAATTATAAAGAAATATTAAAACTTTGCGTCTTTGCGACCTTTGCGCCTTTGCGTTAAAAAGAAAATAATATAATATATGAATACAAAAATGGAAAAACTAACACTTATCAAAGTCGGAGGAAAAATTGTAGAAGAAGAAAACACGTTAAAACAACTTTTAGCCGATTTTTCTTCGATAGAAGGGCATAAAGTATTGGTGCACGGAGGCGGACGTTCAGCAACCGCGTTAGCAACACGTTTGGGCATTGAAAGCCAAATGGTAAACGGTAGGCGTGTTACTGACGAGGAAACGTTGAAAGTCGTAACAATGGTTTACGCCGGATTGGTAAACAAAACCATCGTAGCGCGATTGCAAGCGCTGAATATCAACGCATTGGGCTTGACCGGCGCCGACTTGAACTATATGCGTTCGGAAAAACGTCCGGTAAAAGAGGTGGATTATGGTTTCGTAGGCGATGTAAAAGAAGTGAATGCCAAGATATTAGCCGATTTGATTCACGAGGGAGTAGTTCCCGTATTAGCTCCCCTGACGCACGATAAAAAGGGCAATATGCTCAACACAAACGCCGACACCATTGCCGGAGAGGCTGCCAAAGCATTGACCGAGTATTTTGACGTTACATTGGTCTATTGTTTCGAGAAAAAAGGCGTTTTGATGGACGAAAACGACGATGAAAGCGTGATTTCTGAAATTACCCGCCCATTGTTTGACGAGTATGTCGAAAAAGGAATTATCCAAGGCGGAATGATACCGAAATTGGAAAATTCATTCCAAGCCATCCAAGCCGGTGTAAAGCGGGTAGTTATCACAAAAGCGAGTGAAATAAATAAAGAAACGGGAAGTGTGATAAAGTAGAAACAAATTTACATTTTGTTTTCCAACAACTGTATCAACTTACTTATTTGCGAATCTTTCTCGCGCAATCGTTCCTCTTTTTCCTGCAAGGCGCGATTCAATTCTTCAATGTTTTTTTCCAATGCAGAGATTCTATCTTCATATTTTGCCGGAGGTTCTTCCAAAAGAAAAAAATCTTCCGGCTCTTTGTATGTTTTTTTGCCATTCGGTTTGCCGAGAATCATCTCACCCGTACCGGTAAGCAGCCACGCAGGATTCAAATCAGAGTAAACTTTCAAGATATTCTCTAACTTATCTACTCCGATAGAGCCCCCCGAACGCAACGGTTTGACCAACGAAGCATTAGACATTCCTACACTCTTTTCAAATGTGGATATTCTTATCTTCTTGTAATCTATATATTCTTTTAACCGTTGAATCATGATTTTTAGTAAAATTTCTAATATTTATTTGCAAATTAGATTATTTTCTTTATCTTTGCATTGTCTCGGACAAATTTAAACAAAATTTAATATACAAAAACGAAACAACGCAAAAAATTAAGCAAGTGATTGAGACTTTAAAGAAATTTTCACTATTATTGCTTATAAAAATAGTCCACGTCGGCATATAATCGTCTTCTTGTATTAGATAAACACCATTTTTTAGAATATACACAGAGAAGAGTTTGGTTTTGTAATGGCGTGGACTAATTGTATCCTTTCTCTTTATCCTCATAGTGAACGAAACGCAACAGGAATTAAATAAAGTTAAAGGAATCAAATGTTAAAATTTAGTTCTTATATTTGTATATATGAAGAAGCAGACAATTTTTTTTCTGGGAGTGATTATGGCTATATCGTTTTTTGGTCTAATCATATTACAAGCCAATTACATTCAATTGACTGCCGAAATGCGTACCGATCAATTTAACGAAACGGTCAAGCGTACACTGTATCAAGTGGCGCGTACGTTAGAAGAAGAAGAGACGTTGCAATATCTCAATGTCAATTTGACCACTCCTTCGAGTAAAACGAAAATAACCGCAAGCGGCACAATTGGACAAGGAAGTTCTTCGCAGATGAAATCCATCCGGCAGATTGCCGCCGATACGACTACCGGCTCGGAATATTCGTGTACGCGGGTCAAGCCGCGTCTTTTTATCTCGACAAGACAAGGGACAAGCACGATTGAGGAATCCTCGCGCATTATGCAGAATAAATTGCGGGAACGCTATCTGCACGACCGGGCATTGTTAGACGATATTTTAATTCGCTTATTGTCAGAATCTTACGCTCGACCCATCGAAGACCGGATTAACTTTCAGCAATTAAATGAAATCTTGGATCGCGAGTTGGATTTCAACGGTCTGAACATTCCGCACTATTTTAGCGTTATTAACAGAGACGGGAAAGAAATATTCCGGAGTAAAGGTTTCGAGACAGGACAAAACAACAAGGAGTACTACACGCAACTCCTTTTTCCGAACGATCCGAGTCCGCAAACCAACTACCTGAAAGTCTTTTTTCCGACAAGGAGCAATTACATATTGAGTTTGATGACCTTAACGTTGCCATCTATGATTTTTACCACGTTATTGTTGTTTATCTTTATATTTACCATTGTGATTATCTCGCGGCAAAAGCGTTTGTCGGAAATGAGAACCGATTTTATGAACAATATGACGCACGAGTTGAAAACCCCGGTTTCTTCTATTTCGTTGGCTTCACAGATGCTGAACGATTCGTCTATCACCAAGTCGCCGGCAATGATACAACAACTTTCGAGCGTGATAAAAGACGAGACGAAACGACTTTCGCAATTGATAGACAAAGTATTGCAAATGTCTATCTTTGAAAAGGAAAGCGCTGCCTTGAAATTGAAAGAGATGGACATCAATGAGTTGATTCTGAATATCGCCGGAAATTTTGTCATAAAAGTGGAAAGCAAAGGCGGGTCGATTGAGACAGATTTGGAAGCTGATGATTCTTTTGCGCTTGTTGACGAGGTGCATTTTACGAACATCATTTACAACCTGATGGATAATGCGCTGAAATACAGCAAAGACGCGTTGTTTTTAAAATTGAAAACTTGGAATGAAAAAGACAAGTTGATGATTTCTATTGAAGACAATGGAATCGGTATCAAGAAAAACCATTTGAACCGTATTTTTGACAAGTTCTACCGGATTCCGACCGGAAGTGTGCACGATGTCAGGGGGTTCGGACTTGGATTGGCTTACGTTAAAAAAGTAGTTACGGATCACAAAGGCACGATACGTGCTGAAAGTGAACCAAATATAGGAACAAAATTTATAATATCAATACCTCTAAAAAAGTAAAGTTATGGACGAAAAAACAAAAATCTTACTTTGTGAAGATGACGAAAATCTCGGTATGTTGCTGAGAGAATATCTTCAAGCGAAAGGATACGCAACGGACTTGATGCCGGACGGGGATGCCGGATACAAGGCTTTTACAAAAAACAAATATGACATTTGCGTATTGGATGTGATGATGCCGAAAAAAGACGGTTTTACGTTGGCACAGGAAATCAGACAAATGAATGGCGAAGTGCCTATCCTCTTTTTAACAGCTAAAACGCTGAAAGAAGATATTTTGGAAGGATTCAAAATCGGCGCCGACGACTATATGACCAAGCCGTTCAGTATGGAAGAGTTACTCCTTCGTATTGAGGCTATCCTTCGTCGCGTGAAAGGCAAAAAAAGCAAAGAAGGCGTGATTTACAAAATGGGTAAATTTACGTTCGACACGCAAAAGCAGTTGTTGATTATGGGTGATGATACAATCAAACTGACCACCAAGGAATCTGAATTGCTCGCATTACTCTGTGCACACGGAAACGACATTCTTGAGCGTAATCACGCCTTGAAAACCATCTGGATAGATGACAACTATTTCAACGCGAGAAGTATGGATGTTTACATCACCAAACTTCGTAAACATTTGAAAGCAGACCCTTCCATTGAGATTATCAATATCCACGGGAAAGGGTATAAGATTATTATTCCGGAAACGAAGGAATAATAAAAGTTGCACGAAGGCACGAAAAAGCACGAAAGCGCGAAGTGGTTTTAATCCTCCTTCGCGCTTTCGTGCTTTTTCGTGCCTTCGTGCTTACTCTACGACAACTTTATATACTTCTCTACTCTGATCGGAAACAAGCTCCAATAAATAGATGCCGCCGGTCAATCCATCCGTTGAAATCGACAGTTGTTCACCGGTCTTGCTTGCGACCGACTGCGTATATACAACAATTCCTCTCAAATCGGTCATTCGGATGCGGTTGACAGCCGACGATAAAGAAATATGCAAAAGATCGCCTCTGCGCACCGGGTTAGGATATATATCCGACAAGCGGTTTACATTTAAGCTAACTGACTGCGGAACATTTTTAAACTCAAACCAATTGATATTAAAACCTCCTGCCAGAATATTGAATCTTAATTCGTGTCTTCCTGCTGTCAATTCAAAGGAATTGGTTGATGTGGTTTGGTAAGTTTGCCAACCTCCGGTGCGAGGGAAACTTTGTGTTAATATTCGAACTCCGTCGACAAGTATATCCATTCGCCCTGCTGTAGTATTCGCGCTTGCCGTACGAAAATCAAGCCAATAAGTACCTGCAACGGGAACACTGATTGAATACGTTATCCAACTGCTATTACTATTAAGCCATCCTACATTTAGTTCGCCATCGACATCTCCTGTAACCTCGGTTTTAGCATCAAATATGGCGCAATAATCTTCCGCTTCAATTCTTCCGTCAGCAATAGCGTATGGCGGACAAGGATCAATAACATCAATATCTATCGAAATATTAAAATCTCCTTCTATCAATGTAACGGTATAAGTGTCGATAGCTTCGCTTGCTTTGAAAAGTCCGTTTTGCTCAATTGTGGCTCCCGGTTTGTTATCAACTATGCCCCAAACTGGATCTATCGGAAACGGATTTCCATTTTGGTCAAATCCTTGTGCAACAAGACGAAGCGATGTACCAATACCAACTGTAACGTTTTCTTCCGACGGATAAAGCGTTATCGTTGTCAAAACAGGCGTATCTTCCGTTTTCGGCATAATTTTTATCCAATTGATGTTAAAACCGCCGACAAAAACCAACAGTTGAAGATCATACGTTCCGGCAGGAAGCATAACATCGTGCGAGACAGTCACCCACTCCTGCGAACCTCCGGTTTTTGGCAGGTCAAGCGTGTCTGACGCTATGTAGTTATCAAGCGTGTCCGGCGCTATGTCGTTAGGTACGACAACGAGTTGTATTTTACCTCCTTCTCTTAGTGATGCAATCCGGTAAGAAACCGTATAAACGCCTGCTTCTTCAACCGTTACTTGATAAGCCAGCCAGCTTTCTTTGCCGAAATTACCCACACTTTTCCCACCCTCACTGCACGGTTGTCTTTGTGCATTCGACAAGCGGCAATAATTTTCAGCCTTAATCGTATTGGGCAACAACACGTATTCGCACGGTTTATTCCAATTGAGCATCAGGTTGCGGACATATTTCCCCGAAGGGGTATAGTCATCTTCTGTCCACCCTCCTTCTTTGGAAGCTCCGGGAAGAAGCGCCGAAGCCGTTTCGTCTTTATCGTTAATTGCCCAATTGCAAACGCTGATATAATTGTCTTTGCAAAAACTCATCCATTCATCACTTGATTCTTCGTTATGACCGGTGTTTCCGGAGGCATTGCAAGTTCCCCACTCGGTAACAAAAAGGGCTGCACCGTTGTTCATTGCAGTTATAGCGGCATCGCGCAACCACTGCTTGTGAGAGTCGGCATAGAAGTGAAGCGCGTATGCCACATTAACATCGTCAATCGGGTTAAGAGAAGCTTCCACCACCTCCTGCGACCAATTACGTGTGCCGACAATAATCAAATTGTCAGGGTCAATTTCGCGAATAGCGGCTATAACTTCCTCTGCATAAGGTTTTATTACGTTAGCCCACGATACATTTAACGGTTCATTGAAAATTTCATAAATAACGTTGTCGTATTCGCCATAAAGCGTTGCCATTTCTTCAAAAAATGTAATGGCTAAGTTTTTATAGTTGTGTGCACTATGCGCGTGAAAATCAATGATTACATAAAGTCCTTCTTCGATACAGGCGTCAACTACGGTTTTTACTTTGGCGGTTTGACCGGCAGGGTCAGTTCTGTAATCACCAATACCTTCAACTCCCATCGCAATTCGCACAATGCTTGAGTTCCAATCATCTTTCAGAAATTTCACCACATCGTGATTGTAATACTTTTCACCACCCCAACCGTTGGTGCTCCAAAAGAGACTGTTTCCGCAAAGCGAAATAAATTCCCCGTCTTTATTGACTACATGTGCGTCTTTTACTCTTAGTCTGCCATGCTTTTCAACAATGGTCTGTGCAGACAATAGTGTGCACAACACAACTGTCAATAGTGTAAAAATAACCCTTTTCATAAAAAAAATTTAAGTAAGTTACAAATATAATAATTCATCATGAATATTTTGCTTAAAAAAAGATTTATTTTCAGACTCTGTTATGAGTAAAAAAATAATTTTGGCGTTTTTTATACGTTACTAATAATAAGACGAATGAAAATAAAAAAGGTAACAATATTATCAACATATTTTTTACATAAATCACACTTTGTTTATTCAAAAAAATTACATTCAAAAATGAAACACCCTCTTACCCCCTTTCTATTCTGCCCTCGATGCAGTTCTTCCCGTTTTCCGGAAAATGATGAAAAATCAAAAAAATGCACGGATTGCGGATTTACTTTTTACTTGAATGCCTCTTCAGCCGTCGCAGCCATTATCGTAAATAATAACAAGGAGATGTTATTATGCCGACGGGCGTATGAACCCTACAAAGGAACGCTTGATTTACCGGGAGGATTTGTTGACTTGAATGAATCGGCAGAAGAGGCTATCCGGAGAGAAATCCGCGAAGAGATTGGAGCGGAAGTGGAAACTATACAATTCTTCGGTTCCTTCCCCAATATTTATCCATACTCCGGATTCGATGTGCGCACGCTTGATATTATATTTACTTGCTCCTTGAAAGCAGGCTCTATTCTTGCTCCCAATGATGATGTTTCCGAAGTTATATTTATTCCATTCAATGAAATCAATCCGGAAGAGATAAAGCTACCTTCTATTCGGAAGGCGGTGGAGAAATATATAATGTCTGAACTATGATTTTAATAAGATTTACAAGATTCTCAAGATGAAAAACCAAATCAATACAAAAAACCAAAATGCCATAAGGGAATAATATTCTGATAAGCAAATTCGATGTCGTCTTTTACGATAAAGGCGTTTTCTACTCCTTGAATTTGCTTTTGATTTTTTGATTTTCCGCCTACTTCAAAAGTAAACCCATCAATTTCAAAATCGGCGACTTTTGAGGTGGTAACGTCATATTTTTCTTTGGTCTGGTTAAAAAAGAAGGTTTCACGCACATTGCCGATATTGGCATTTTCGACGGCTAAATTGTAAAGTAAATTGGTGTTTTCGAGATAAACCTTATCGACCTTTCCGAGCGAACGAATCCCGCCTTTTTCGGTACGCAACTGCGAAATCAATCCCGCCTCTTCGATTAACAGAAAATAATCGGCAATATTGTTGCGACCGGCAGTAAGCATTTCGGCTATTTTTGAAAAATTAGGTTTAAAAGGTACGCTTTGGGCAATAATCATCATCAACTGCCGGAGTTTTCGCCCTGTTGCCATATTCATTTCCGAAAATTGTGGAATATCAACTTCCAACGTTTGATTTATAGCTTGTTTCAAGATTAAGTCAAAGTTTTCTTCTTTTGAGAAAGGATAATAACCCTGTTTTAAATATTGCTCAAACAAAGGCAATGGGCGCTTTATGGGGATTTCTACTTTTTTATCAACAACATCGTGAATATCAACTATTTTTGTAGATATATTATGAAACATTTCAAGATATTCGCGAAACGAAAGACCTTGCATTTTGTACATCAATGCGCGACGGCTCAAGTCGGCAGAACCTTTCATAATATCAAGCACCGAAGAGCCAGTAAAGACAATTTTCAGCTCTTTGTGATAGTCGTATATCAGTTTCAGTTCGCGCGACCAATCAGGGTATTTATGAATTTCATCAATAAAAAGCCATTTCCCGCCGCGTTTCTCAAACTGATTGGCAAAGTCCAACAGTCGATTGGTCGTAAAATAAAAATCATCGGCAGAAACATACATCGCCTCATCGGGATTCAGATGTTGCTTGATATGTTGTAAAATAAGTGTCGTTTTACCCACACCACGCGCCCCGACAAGTCCAACCATTTGGTTATTCCAACCGATTTTATCGTGGATATAACGAACAAAATCGGTGCTTGTTTCGCTCAATAATTTGTGGTAATTGTACAGTAATTCGTCCATGCAAATAGTTTTTATTTGCAAATATAATAAAAATGCACTATTGCGGTGCGTTTTTCGCAATAATTTGCACCGATGTAGTGCAAATTATTATTTTTCAAAAAAGTTTCGGATAAATCCAAAAACATATTTTTTACACCTCTACAAAAAATAAAAACAATTTATTTCCTAAATTTGAGTTATATTTTGAATTTTAATTTTAATTTTGTACGTTCTGAGAATATTTATGTTTAGAAAAATAATTTAATTTAATAATAACCAAAAAATAACTTATTTATCGTATGAAATTCGGACATTTTGATGACCAACGTCGCGAGTACGTTATCACAAACCCACGCACACCGTGGCCTTGGATCAACTATTTAGGAAATGAAGATTTCTTTTCCCTAATTTCTAACACTGCCGGTGGATATGCTTTCTACAAAGATGCTAAATTCCGCCGTATCACCCGTTACCGCTACAACAATGTGCCGATGGACAACGGCGGACGCTATTTTTACATCAACGACAACGGAACCGTTTGGTCGCCGGGTTGGAAACCTTGTAAAACAGAATTAGATAAATATGAGTGCCGTCACGGGATGAACTACACCATCATCACCGGTGAGAAAAACGGTATTGAAGCTGAAACCTTGTTTTTTGTTCCATTGAAAACATTAGCCGAAGTTCAAAAAGTAAAATTGACCAACAAGAACAAAGAGGTAAAGAAAATCAAATTATTCTCTTTTCAAGAATGGTGCTTGTGGAATGCGGCTACCGATATGGAAAACTTCCAACGTAACTTCTCAACAGGTGAGGTGGAAGTCAAAGGTTCGACCCTTTACCACAAAACAGAATTTAAAGAAAGACGCAACCACTACGCCTATTACAGTGTAAACGCGCCTATTCAAGGATATGACACAGATCGCGAATCATTCATCGGTCTTTACAACGAGTTCAGCGAACCGCAAGCCGTAATGGCAGGCAAACCGAATATGTCGTTTGCACACGGTTGGTCGCCAATCGCATCGCACTACTTGGAAGTAGAATTGCAACCGGGCGAAAGCAAAGAGTTCGTTTTTGTATTGGGTTATGTTGAATTTGAAAGCCGCGACGACAAATGGGAATCAAAAGGTGTAATCAACAAAAAGCCAGCGGAGGCAACCATTGCAAAATTCGATACGGCAGCCAAAGTGGATGCTGCATTTATGGAATTGCGCGCCTATTGGGATAATTTGCTTGATATTTATGTATTGAAGAGCGGCGAAGAGAAATTAGACCGTATGGTAAACATCTGGAATCAATACCAATGTATGATTACCTTCAACTTCTCCCGTTCGGCATCATTCTTTGAGTCGGGTGTAGGTCGTGGAATGGGATTCCGCGATTCAAACCAAGACTTGGTAGGTTTCGTACATCAAATCCCGCCTCGCGCTCGCGAAAGAATCATCGACATCGCCTCCACTCAATTCCCTGACGGCGGATGCTACCACCAATACCAACCGCTTACGAAACGCGGAAACAACGACATCGGCGGCGGATTCAACGATGACCCGATGTGGTTAATCTTCGGTACGGTGTCTTACATCAAAGAAACAGGTGACTTCTCTATTTTGGATGAGCCGGTTCCGTTCGACAACCAACCGGGCAGCGAAAAATCACTTTTCCACCACTTGACCGTTTCGTTCAACCACGTTATCGAAAACCTCGGACCACACATGTTGCCGCTTATCGGACGCGCCGACTGGAACGACTGTTTGAACTTGAACTGCTTCTCGTGGGATCCGAACGAATCATTCCAAACAACCGAAAATAACTCGGTAGGCTCAAAAGCCGAATCGTTAATGATTGCCGGATTGTTCGTGGTTTATGGTCGCGATTATGTAGAGCTTTGCCGTCAAATAGGCAACAACGCTGAGGCTGACCGTGCCGAAAAATTCGTAAACGATATGGTCGAAGCCGTGAAAAAACACGGTTGGGACGGCGAATGGTTCTTGCGCGCTTATGATTACTACGGAAAGAAAATCGGTAGCAAAGAAAACAAAGAGGGTAAAATCTTTATCGAATCGCAAGGTTGGTGTACAATGGCCGGAATCGGAATGGAAGAAGGTATGGTACAAAAATCGTTGGATTCGGTTAAAAAATATTTGGACTGCGAGCACGGTATCGTGTTGAACAATCCTGCTTTCACCGAGTACATCGTTGAATACGGGGAAATTTCTTCTTACCCGGCAGGTTACAAAGAAAATGCCGGTATTTTCTGCCACAACAATCCTTGGATTATCATTGGCGAAACCATTCTTGGGCGCGGCGATTATGCTTGGGATTATTTCCGCAAAATTTGTCCGGCTTACACCGAAGAAAATTCCGAACTACACAAAGTAGAACCTTACGTTTACGCGCAAATGATTGCCGGTAAGGACGCTGCCAAACCAGGTGAAGCTAAAAACTCTTGGTTGACCGGAACAGCAGCTTGGAACTACTACACCATCACTCAATTCATCTTGGGTATCAAACCGGCTTACAACGGATTGGAAGTAAATCCTTGTATCCCTGCCGATTGGAAAGGATTTGAAGTTTCGCGTAAATTCCGCGGAGCTACCTACAAAATCACAGTGAAAAACAATGGTGTAATGAAAGGTGTATCCAAATTAATCGTAAACGGAAAAGAAGTTGCCGGAAATATTATTCCAATGCAACCGGAAGGTTCGGTAAATACGGTTGAAGTGATTATGGGGTAACTTTTCGACGAACACACGATGACACTTTACTCTTGATTATATATTGAAGATTCCGCGAGTGCGAGAAATTTTCGTGCTCGTGGAATTGACTTAAAAAACATTTACAATGTTTCAACTAAATAAATACAAACAAAAATTAGCCGATTTATGTAAAAATAATTTGGCAGTCAATAAATTGTATTTTTTTGGTTCGGTATTATCTCCGAAGTTTAATGAAGAGACAAGTGATGTGGATGTTTTGGTAGAAGTTGCCGATTTACCCCCCGAAGAACGAGGAGAGAGTTTAATCGCTTTGTGGGATAATCTCGAATCGTTATTCAACCGGAAAGTAGACTTATTAACAGAAAATGCCCTACGCAATCCTTTTTTAAAAAAAGAGGTGGAGCGAACTAAAAAATTGTTTTATGACAGACAAAGCAATCAAGTATTTATCTGATATTCAGTATGCGATTTCATTAATAGACAGTTTTTTAGGAGGAGTAGGGGATTTTTTCGTTTATCAATCCGACCTGAAAACACAAAGTGCGATTGAACGGCAATTAGGAATCATTGGTGAGGCTGTCAATAAATTTCGACAAGAAGAGGATGAGGTTGTTTTAAGTCATACAAAACAAATTGTCGATTTTCGGAACCGCATTATTCATTCTTACGACAATATTGATACGTCTATTGTGTGGGCAATACTTAAAAATCATTTACCTATTTTGAAAAAAGAGGTTGATGAAATATTGAACGAAATTAATTAACAACAAATAATATAAAAAATGAAAAAACTTTTTATCGCCTTTATGATGATTGCTGCGGCATTAACATCGTGCGGCACAAAAACTGATCAAAACACGAAAAACAAAGGCTGTAACCTTTCTCCGGTAGAAAAATACGGAGCATTACAAGTGAAAGGACTCCAATTGAGCGACAAAGACGGAAATCCGGTACAATTAGCCGGTATGAGTACTGCCGGTTTGCATTGGTTTCCGAACTGCTATACCCGCGAATCTATTGAAGCATTGGTAAAAGATTGGAATATCAATGTATTACGCCTTGCTAATTATGTTCCCGAAAGAGGGGCTGGTTCAGCAATGCCTGTATATAACGATGATCCGGAAGGAATGCGTAATTTCATCTCTCAAATCGTAGATTGGTGCGAAGAATTTGGAATTTACGTGATGATTGACTGGCACGTTTTGACACCGGGTAATCCGTTGGCTCCCGAATATGCCGGAGCAGAAGATTTTTTTCGTTATTTCGCAACGAAATACGCCGGAAAACCGCACGTTATTTACGAAATTTGCAACGAACCGAATAATTGTCAATTAAAAGACAATAAAGAAGAACCTTGGAAATGCACAAAAGAACAAAACGTAACTTGGGAAATAATTGCCGAGTACGCAAACAAAGTGATTCCTATCATTCACGCCGCTTATGATGAAGTAAATGCGCCAAAACCAATCATTGTTGTAGGTACGCCACAATGGTGTCAGTTGGTTGATGCTCCATTGAAAGTGGGACGTTACCAAGGGAACGGAAAAGATTTAAGTGACCCGCTACCTGACCGCGATGCAACGTTGAAATATGACAATATCATGTACACTTTCCATTTTTACGCGGCAGAGCATAATGAAGGATTTAGACAAAAAGAGTATAAAGAAAAAAATGGGAAATGTGTTGAAGAAGTAAATAAAATGTTTTACTACAACATGTACAAATATATGGATGAAGTATTAGGAAAGCTTCCGGTTTTCTGTACCGAATGGGGCATCGCAAGAGCGGATGGAGACGGTTTTATGGACACAAACAGAGCCGATGCTTGGTTGCACATGTTCAGCGGAAAAAATAAAGGAAATCAAAAAGTATCTTGGATCAATTGGAGTTACAACGACAAACATGAGTTAATCTCGGCATTGGAAGAAGGCGCTTGCGCAAAACAAGCGTGGAGCGATGTTACCGTGTCGGGCGATTATGCCAAGAGAGCCATCACAGTCGTAAACACAGGTAAGCCGGACTGCAAAGTGTTTAGAGAAGAATCGCGTATAAACTTGGAGCGTTACTTGCAATTAAATTGGTAATGACTTGCAATTTTTATGACAAAAATAATGAAGTGTAAAATTTACATCCATTATTTTTGTTTAATTAAATAAAAAATAAAATATTTGCAAACGAAATTTAATAACAAATATAATGGAAAATAACTCACAAAAACTCTCCGTTTTGGAGAAATGCGCTTATGGTGCGGGTGATATGGCGTGTAATCTCTTTTGGGGATTAATCGTATTGTCAGGTGTTTTTTACACCGAATATTTTGGAATTGCGCCTGCAGCCGCAGCGTTAATGATGCTTATCGTGCGTATTCTTGATATTACGTTCGACGTATTTATCGGAGCAGTAGCCGATAGAAAAAACACAAAATACGGACGTTTCCGCCCGTGGATTCTTTACGGTGTGGTGCCGTTTTGCGTGATCGGATTTTTCACTTTCTACACTCCGGATTTTTCCGAACCGATGAAATTGGTTTACGCTTATGTAACCTACCTTATTTTTATGTTGATGTATTCGGTCGTAAATGTTCCTTACGGTGCATTGATGGGGGTTATCTCCGAGGATCCGAAAGAACGGACGGCTGTTTCGGCTTACCGTAACATTTTCGCACAAGTAGGTTGTTTGGTTGTTTACGGAACGTTGTTTTCTACGGTTTCTCTTGTTCAAACAAATTTCGATATGACACCGCAAAATGCTTTCTCTTCGGTGGTACTCGTTTATGCCATTGTCGTGCTTATTTCGTTACTTGGTACATTCTTCTTTACAAGAGAGCGTGTAGCTCCGGTAAAAGAAGAAAAGAACAAACTTTCGGACGATATAAAAGACCTTCTTGCCAATAAACCTTGGGTTATTTTGACCATTGCCGGAATTATGTTGCTGGTATTTATCTTCTGTCACAACGGATTGATTGTTTACTACGCCAAATATTACGTTGCAACAATGTCTCAGGGAGCAGACGGAGAAGTTATATTTAATGTAAGCGGAAAATTCCTTGGTATGGAATTAAATTGGGAAATTCTTTCTACGCTTTTACTCTCAATCGGTTCAATTGTTACCATTATCGGAACGTTGTTAATTCGTCCGGTAGTAGATAAATTCGGAAAAAAACCAACTTGGATTGCCTGTTTTGTATTAGCATCCATTACATCCATTGCATTTTTATTCGTTCCAAAAGAATCGTTGGGAACAATCATCATCCTTCAAACGCTCTTCACGCTGTTTATCGGTCCTGCCGGTTTCATTATGTGGAGTATGTATGCTGACGTTGCCGACTATGCAGAGGTAAAAACCGGTCGTCGCGCTACGGGATTAATCTTCTCTTCAGCTACAATGGCTCAAAAATTGGGTAACACATTTGCCAATACCTTGCCGTTGTTCGCACTTGGATGGGTAGGATTTGTCGCAAACGACATCAGTATGACCGAAGACATCCGTCAAGCGATTTTGATTATCTTTGCTTTATTCCCATTGGTTGGTTCTGTTATCGCTGTAATTGCTCTTTTCTTCTACAACATAGATGAGAAGATGATACAGGAAAACTCAGCTATACTTGCTAAAATGAATGCGGAGAAAAAAGGAAAATAAAAATCAATTTTTTTGATATGGAAAGTGGGGATATAATTTTATGTTCCCACTTTTTTAATTATTTCCGAAAAATCTGTATTCAATTTGGTAACGATGCCAAAAATAGTTGGTAAGAATAGAATAATAATAATAATTTTCTTATCTATAATGCTCGAAAGGCATTAATATTCAGAAGGTTATTTTTATTTCTACTGGTATCCTTTATGGCTAAGAAAACCTATTCGAAAAAATAATTGAAAAGAGTTTCAATTATTTTCATTGTATCGCAATGACAATGAGCCTTTTAAGAGTTTTTGCCAGCTATTTTTGGCATATATACCTCAATTTTCTTGATATAAAAAGAGGCTGTCTTCTAAAAAACTTTTTAAAAGACAGCCTCTTGCGGTGCAATTATAATTTTGTGCTCTTTGTTCCGGATATATTTCAAACTGTCGTTTTTATTTTTTCATTTTCTGTTTTTCTATAAAAACGATCCAGCGAAAATTCTCCCCCGCCCAATAACGCAATAGAAATATAAACAACAAGATAAATAATAGGCAACTCTATTTTTGCAAGACCATTATTCCCGGTTTGTGCGACAAAAGTAGCTATTATCATATTAAAAATCAGCGGCAAGACAAAAATCCGGCTTTTGAATCCGATAAGAACCGCAATAGAACAAAATAACTCGGCACCGATAACCAATATCAGCGACAATGTAGAACCCAGTCCGATGGGATTTGGAAACAGATGCGCATTTCCTGTTAATAACATTTCAACTTTAGCTACTCCGTGCGTAATCATCAAAATAGAAATCATACCGCGAAGAAAAAGTAATCCGGTGTTTGTTAGAACATTTTTATCCATAATTTTATTGTTTTTAATCGTTGATTTATATAAATAACAATGTTTTTCGCAGTTTGTTTACGCGCTAAAAAATTACATTTGCAAAAAAAAAGAATTATGATTGAAATAATACCCGCCATTGATATTATAGATGGAAAATGTGTCCGCTTGTCGCAAGGCGATTACGACTAAAAAGTATATAACGAAAATCCGCTCGAAGTGGCAAAAATGTTTGAAAACGCCGGAATACGCCGGTTACATTTGGTCGATTTGGACGGAGCCAAAGCGCAACACATTGTAAATCAAAAAGTATTGGAGAAAATCGCTACCGGAACCTCGCTGGTGATTGATTTCGGCAGCGGACTGAAAAGCGATGATGATTTGTGCATTGCCTTTGAGTGCGGGGCGGCAATGGTAATGGGCGGCAGCATCGCCGTGAAGAATTCTGCTGTTTTTACAACAAAAATTCGGATCCGAAAAAATTATTCTTGGAGCGGATGTTGAAAACGAAAAAATCGTTGTCGGTAGTTGGTTGGAGGCTACGGGTTATTATGAGGGTAAAATAACGATGAAGGAGTTGGAAAAATTTATAGGGAAAAGCTAATCCTATAAATTCTCACGTCCATATCGAACAAATGATGCCATCGTAGGGGCGTATTGTATACGCCCTTATATACAAACACAAACAAATACAAAAAGGGCGTATGCAATACGCCCCTACGATGGCATCATTTTGCCGTCATTTGCCCAAAAAGGCTGTCTCAAAATGAAACAGCCTCCTTTTTTTATTGCTATTTTATTTCTCAATTCTTCAACACAGCCTGTGCAGCCGATAGACGTGCAATCGGAACACGGAATGGAGAACAACTTACATAGTTCAATCCCACTTTGTGGCAGAATTCAATAGACGAAGGTTCGCCTCCGTGTTCGCCGCAAATACCGCATTTCAAATCAGGACGAACGGCGCGACCTCTTTCGGTAGCCATTTCAACCAATTGTCCTACGCCTTTTTGGTCTAATACTTGGAATGGATCGTATTTCAAGATTTTCTTTTCAAGGTAAACCGGCAAGAATGAAGCAATGTCGTCGCGAGAATATCCGAAAGTCATTTGCGTTAAGTCGTTTGTTCCGAATGAGAAGAATTCGGCAGCAGAAGCGATACGGTCGGCAGTCAACGCTGCGCGCGGTATTTCAATCATTGTTCCTACTTTGAAGTCTACTTTGTCGCCCATTTCCTCAAACAATTTGGCAGCTGTTTCGCGAATTATTTTTTCTTGTTCCAAATATTCATACAAAACACCTGTAAGCGGAACCATAATTTCCGGTATAGCTGTTACGCCTTTTTTCTTCAATGCCAACGCAGCGCCTAAGATAGCGCGTGTTTGCATTTGGGTAATTTCAGGGTAAGTATTTCCAAGACGACATCCGCGGTGTCCCAACATTGGGTTTTGTTCGTGGAGAGCATCTACGCGTTGTTTGATTTCTTTTACTGAAATGTTCATTGCGTCAGCCATCTCTTTTTGTCCTTTTTCATCGTGAGGAACGAACTCGTGCAAAGGCGGGTCGAGCAAGCGAACCGTAACCGGACAATCTGCCATCGCTTCGAAGATACCTTCAAAGTCGGCTTGTTGGAATGGAAGAAGTTTTGCCAATGCTTTGCGGCGACCTTCGGCGTTTTCTGCCAAAATCATTTCGCGCATTGCTTTGATTTTTTCGCCTTCAAAGAACATGTGTTCTGTGCGGCAAAGTCCGATACCAACAGCACCAAACTTACGAGCCAACAAAGCGTCTTTTGGCGCATCGGCATTGGTGCGAACAGACATTTTTGCATATTTGTCGGTAAGATTCATCAATTCCGCAAAGTCTGCGTCTAATTCAGCCTCTTGTGTTGCAACTTGTCCTTCGTAAATATCTCCGTTAGAACCATTCAACGAAATATAGTCGCCTTCTTTGTAGATTTTGCCATCTACTTCCATTGTTTTTGCAGCATAGTCAATTCTCAATGTTCCAGCGCCTGAAACGCAACATTTTCCCCAACCACGTGCTACAACGGCAGCGTGAGAAGTCATACCGCCACGAGAGGTAAGAATTCCCTGTGCAGCAGCCATACCTGCCAAATCTTCGGGAGATGTTTCGACACGTACCATAATTACTTTTTCGCCTTTGGCAGTCCATTCAGCAGCGTCGTCGGCATTGAACACGATTTTACCGGAAGCAGCACCCGGAGAAGCAGCCAAACCTTTTGCAATCACTTTTGCCGATTTCAACGCATTTTTATCGAAAATCGGGTGTAATAATTCGTCCAATTTAATTGGGTCAACGCGCAAGATAGCCGTTTTTTCGTCAATCATACCTTGGTTCAACATATCCATCGCGATTTTTACCATCGCTGCGCCTGTACGTTTTCCGTTACGGGTTTGCAACATCCACAATTTACCTTCTTGTACGGTAAATTCCATATCTTGCATATCTTTATAGTGATTTTCAAGACGGGTTTGAAGTTCGTCGAGTTCTTTGTAAATTTCGGGCATTGCCTCTTCCAAAGAAAGATGTTCAGCTACACGCTCGCTTTCGGAAATACCTGTTAATTCTGCTAAGCGTTGAGAACCTATTTTAGTAATTTGTTGTGGTGTGCGGATTCCTGCAACCACGTCTTCGCCTTGTGCGTTAATCAAATATTCGCCAATAAATTGGTCTTCGCCCGTAGCAGCGTCGCGAGAGAAGCAAACGCCGGTAGCCGAAGTTTCACCCATATTTCCGAATACCATCGCTTGAACGTTTACGGCAGTTCCCCACTCGGCAGGAATTCCTTCCATTTTGCGGTAAAGAATAGCGCGGTCGTTCATCCAAGAGTTGAATACCGAGCAGATAGCGCCCCAAAGTTGCTCGTAAGCCGACTCGGGGAAATCTTTTCCTGTATTTTCTTTCACGGCAGCCTTAAATCTGGCAACCATTTCTTTCAAGTCTTCTACTGATAAATCGGTATCTAATTCAACGCCTTTTTCTTCTTTTATTTGGTCGATAATCAACTCAAATGGGTCGTGGTCGTTTTTGTTTTCCGGTTTCATTTCCAAAACCACATCGCCGTACATTTGTACAAAACGACGATAAGAATCCCACGCAAAACGAGCATTCCCGGTTTTGCGAGTCAAACCTTCTACAACAGCATCGTTCAAACCAAGGTTCAAAATCGTGTCCATCATACCCGGCATCGAAGCGCGTGCTCCCGAACGAACAGACACCAAAAGCGGATTTTCAATGTCGCCGAATTTAGCATTCATCTGTTTTTCCTGCAATGCTATGGCTTGTTCTACTTCGGGTTTCAAAAGTTCAACGACTTTGTCTTTTCCAAGTTGATAATACTCGGTACACACATCGGTGGTGATGGTAAATCCCGGAGGAACAGGTATTCCGATCAAATTCATCTCTGCCAAGTTAGCTCCTTTGCCACCCAACAGATTTTTCATACCGGCTTTACCTTCCGCCTCTCCGTTGCCGAAAGTGTAAACTCTTTTTACGTTACTCACTGTCATTTTGTTTCTATTATTTTAAAATTATACTGATTTGCTATGTAGAGATTGCAAATAAGCCGCAAAAGTACATATTTTTTATAATAAAAAGAAATAGTTTTTCAACAAATAAATTTAGTGTGTCTTTTTCGTGTCGAAAAACCTTATTTTTCACGGTTTAATCAAAATCATTCTCATTGTCATCGTATAAATTATCCAATTCAAACGATATGCTGTCAAGTTCTTCCGCCCACGCCTCTTTAATCTCTTCGGGAGTATTTTTCGGCGCTTCATCTATTCTTTTTTGCACCATCTCCAACTCTTGTTCAAGTTCTATACGTCTGCTCATAATTTTTATGTTTTTAATTAATGTTAATAATATGAGTAGAACAAATTAAGGTAGAGAAAAGTTTCCTGAAATTTTAATCAATATTTTTTGCATTATTCAAATTAATTACTACATTTGCACCATCAAAATCAAAAAGATGAGACAGACTTGGTTTACATATTTTTATTTTTACTTTTATTTTAGCAAATAAGAGCAGGATTTTGATGTTTGAAGTGAAGAAAAAAATAATTCAAATAGATAGATGAAGTCCTGCAAAATATGTAGGACTTTTTTCTTTTTAAAAACAAAACAACAATGAATACAATAAATTTTTCCGCCCGATTTTATTACTGGTTTTACTTTATGAACTCATAAGGTGGGCAATTTTATTGTATCTAATAGAGAGAAAAAATAGAAATCCCACCGTTAGGCGGGATTTTTTGGTTTTAAACAGTAAATAAAAATGAAAAAAATGAAAAAAGTAGCGATTCAAGGTATAGCCGGTTCATTTCACGACATTGCGGCAAGAGAATATTTCAACACAGAGGAGATCGAAATCGTTCCGTGCGAAACGTTTAAAGAGTTGTTTGCTACGCTACGAAAAGATAATACTATTATCGGAGCGTTAGCCATTGAAAATACGATTGCAGGTAGCTTACTTCCAAATCATAATTTGCTAAAAGAAAGCGAATTGAAAATTGTAGGCGAACACAAACTGCGTATTAAACACTGCATCGTAGGGCTACCCGGACAAGAGATTTCGGACATCAAAGAGGTGTACTCTCACCCGATTGCCTTGATGCAATGTGGCGATTTTTTGGAACAACACAGACAGATTAAAGCCATCGAAAGTGATGATACGGCATCAAGCGCCAAACGTATCAGTGAGGAGAAATCAGAAGGAAAAGCGGCGATTTGCAGTGAGTTGGCTGCCGAAATTTACGGATTAAAAATCTTGGAGAAGGGTATAGAAACCAACAAAAAGAATTTTACCCGTTTTTTAATCATTGCAGATCCTTGGTTGGCGGAAGATTTGAATAAAGGGAAAAAACCGAATAAATCATCGCTTGTTTTCACCCTTCCGCACGAAGAAGGCAGTCTTGCTCACGTTTTATCCATTCTCTCTTACTATAAATTGAACCTCACAAAAATACAATCGTTGCCGATTATTGGACACGAGTGGGAGTATGAATTTTATGTGAATCTCAAATTTGAAGATTATTTGCGCTATAATCAAGCTCTTGCGGCGATTAAACCGCTTACGCGCGATTTGCGCGTTTTGGGAGAGTATGAGGAGGGGAGACAGACGATTTAAAGCCTCTCCCCCAACCCCTCTCCACAAGAGAGGGGGGGCAGTGAGGTGAAAATTTTCAAGAGTAGAATAAATAATGAATATTAATAAGTTAGATAAATAATGAAACACGCTCCTCTTTCTCCCCTCTCTTGTGGAGAGGGGTTGGGGGAGAGGTTTTTACAATTACAGATATGAATACAACAATTAAGCCGGCAGAACGGTTAAATACAGTACAAGAATATTATTTCTCGAAAAAATTACGGGAAGTGGCGGAGATGAATGCTGCCGGGAAAAAGGTAATCAATCTTGGAGTGGGCAGTCCCGATTTGCCGCCTTCGGACGAGGTAATCGGTGAGATGTGTGAGCAGGCTCATAAAGCGGATACGCACGGCTACCAAAGTTACATCGGGATTCCCGAATTGAGAGAGGGTTTTGCCTATTTCTACAAAAAATGGTATGGCGTAGAGTTGAATCCGAATAAGGAGATTTTACCTTTAATCGGCTCCAAAGAGGGCGTATTACATATTTCGATGACCTTCTTGAATCCGGGCGATGGCGTGTTAATTCCCAATCCGGGATACCCGACTTATAGCTCGGTAAGTAAACTGATGGGTGCGCAGGTTATCTCTTATGATTTGTTGGAAAGCAATAATTGGCAACCCGATTTTGACGCACTCGAAAAGATGGATTTGACCGGTGTTAAGTTGATGTGGGTAAATTATCCGAATATGCCGACCGGCGGACGGGCTACTCGCGAACTTTTCGAGCGATTAGTCGCTTTCGGAAAAAAACATAATGTATTGATTTGCAACGATAATCCGTATAGCTTTATCTTAAATGATAACCGAATGAGTATTCTCTCGGTAGAAGGTGCGAAAGATTGTTGCATCGAAATGAACTCGATGAGCAAAGCACACAATATGCCGGGTTGGCGTATCGGAATGTTGGCAAGCAGTCCGCAAATCGTGGAATGGATTTTGAAAGCGAAAAGCAACGTTGATTCCGGAATGTTCAAACCTATGCAGTTGGCGGCAGCAAAAGCATTGCACTCTGACGCGAAGTGGTACGACAACAATAATAAAGTTTATGCCGCACGTCGAAATTGGGCATATCAGATTATGGACGCTATTGGTTGTACTTATGACAAGGAGCAAGTCGGTCTGTTTGTTTGGGCGAAAATTCCTGACACAGCCGTATCATCGGAAATATTCGCAGATAAATTCCTATACGAAGCAAACGTTTTCTTAACCCCCGGTTTTATCTTCGGCAGCAACGGTGAGCGATACCTTCGCATTTCCCTCTGCGCCAAAGAGACACTATTGGAAGAGGCGTTGAAAAGAATTAAAAATGTAAAATAATAACAGTCGTTGTGCCTTTGTGTCTTCGTGTTCATTTTTGCGCGCAAGCGCGTTTGGTAAACACGAAGGCACGAAGACAGAAAGACACGAAGAAAAAATAACTAATCACTAAATAACTTAATCACTACATACAATGGATTTAAACAAAATCACCCTTCCCGGAGTGGAAGAAAAAAGACCAATCGTCATTGCCGGTCCGTGCAGTGCGGAGACCGAAGAGCAAGTGATGCAAACCGCCAAACAAGTAGCCGAACAAGGCGTTAAAATTTTCCGCGCCGGAGTATGGAAACCTCGTACTAAACCGGGCGGTTTCGAGGGCATTGGCTCTGAAGGCTTAGGCTGGTTGCGCAACGTAAAAAAAGAAACAGGAATGTACGTCGCCACCGAAGTAGCCACCGCAAAACACGTTTTGGAGGCACTCAAATACGGTGTTGACCTCCTTTGGATCGGTGCGCGTACCACCGCCAACCCGTTTGCCGTTCAAGAGATTGCCGATGCGCTGCAAGGCGTGGATATTCCTGTTTTAATTAAAAATCCGGTCAATCCCGATTTGGAATTGTGGATTGGAGCCATTGAACGCATTTATAATGCCGGACTTCACAACATCGGCGTTATTCACCGCGGATTCAGTTCTTACGACAAAAAACTATACCGCAACCTGCCGCAATGGCACATTCCGATTGAGTTGCACAGACGATTACCGCAAATGTCGATTTTCTGCGACCCAAGCCACATCGGCGGTAGCCGCGAATTAATCGCACCGCTTTCTCAACAAGCGATGGACTTGCAATTTGATGGATTAATCATCGAATCGCATTACAATCCCGACAAAGCTTGGAGCGACAAAGACCAACAAGTTACTCCGGAAGTACTGGGCTTAATCCTCAATATGTTAGTCGTGCGCGAAATGAACCAAACCACCGAAAACCTTGCTACTCTTCGTAAACAGATTGACGAAATTGACGTGAACTTGATCGAAATTTTGGCAAAACGTATGCGTATTTCCCGCGAAATCGGTCAATACAAAAAGGAGCACGATATGCCTGTACTTCAAGCCGTTCGTTACGATGAAATCATTTCCAAACGTGTGGCGCAAGCTACGGCAATGGAGATGTCTGAAGAGTTTATAAAGGAGATTCTTGAGTCCATTCACACGGAATCAATTCGTCAGCAAATGGAGGTGATGAAGTAAAAAAGCCTCCCCAAACCCCTCCTCAAGGAGGGGCTTACAGAAGCAATGATAAATAAAGAAATTAAAAATACCTAAAAACCGTACCTCTCCGGTTCTCCCCCTTGAGGGGGAGTTAGAGGGGGCTTTATTATGAAAATATTAATATTAGGTGCCGGAAAAATGGGCACATTCTTAACCGATGCGCTTTGCATGAAACACGAAGTGGCATTATTTGACACCGACCCGCAACGGTTACGCTTCGTTTTCAACACGCAACGGATGACTTCGTTGGAAGAAGTTGAGGCGTTTAAACCTGAGTTATTGATCAATGCCGTATCGATTAAATACACGTTGGAGGCTTTTAATAACGTGATGCCTTACTTACCGAAAGAGTGCATCATTTCGGACATTGCCTCTGTTAAAACCGGCTTTCCGGAATTTTACGCAAATTGTGGTTTTCGCTACGTCTCTACTCATCCGATGTTCGGACCGACATTCGCAAGTTTGAGCGATTTGAGTACGCAAAACGCCATCATCATCTCCGAATCCGATCACTTGGGAAAAGCCTTCTTCAAAGATTTTTACGGCTCGCTGAAACTGAATATTTTTGAATACACGTTCCAAGAACACGATGAGACAATGGCTTACTCCTTGTCCATTCCATTTGCCTCCACGCTCGTTTTTGCCTCCATTATGAAACATCAGGACGCACCGGGGACAACGTTTAAAAAACATTTAGCAATTGCTCAGGGATTACTTTCGGAAGATGACTTCCTTTTGACAGAAATTTTATTTAATCCGAATACGCCTCATCAGTTGGAGCAAATTCAGGAAAAATTGGCGGAATTGTTGAATATTGTCAGTAAAAAGGATTCACAAGCAATGCTTGGTTTTTTGACAAAGGTAAGAGAGAATATTGCGTAATAAAAATTTCTCTATTTATTAATAAAACACTACTTTTGCGTTTTGAAAAAGTAAACGCGCTTAGAAGTGTTTATTTGTCCTAAAAAATTTAAAAGAATATATGAGTAAGAAATTTGCAGAATACGCCGGACTGAATCTTTCGGATATTAATAAAGAGGTAATCAAGCAGTGGGAAACAGCCGATATTTTTCACAAAAGCATTACTACGCGCGATGGTGCGCCTTCTTTTGTTTTTTACGAAGGTCCGCCTTCTGCAAATGGAATGCCGGGTATTCACCACGTGATGTCGCGTACCATTAAAGATACGTTCTGTCGCTACAAAACAATGAAAGGTTTTCAAGTAAACCGGAAAGCAGGTTGGGACACGCACGGACTTCCGGTTGAACTTGGTGTGGAAAAATCGCTCGGCATAACCAAAGAGGATATTGGCAAGACAATCACCATCGAGGAATACAACGCCGCTTGCCGCAAAGACGTGATGAAATTCACCAAAGAGTGGGAAGAAATGACGCGCAAAGTCGGCTACTGGGTCGATATGAAGCACCCTTATGTTACTTACGAAAATAAATACATCGAAACGATTTGGTGGTTATTGAAACAGTTGTATAACAAAGGATTACTTTATAAAGGCTACACTATTCAACCTTATTCGCCGGCTGCGGGAACAGGTTTGAGTTCACACGAATTGAATCAACCCGGTTGCTATCGCGATGTGAAAGATACGACTTGCGTAGCGCAATTCAAAATCAAAAGCCCCCTAAATCCCCCTCAAGGGGGACTTGGGGATGAGCTTACTTCAAGGTTATATAATACTGCAAATGTTGCTAATTATGAGATTTTGAAGGAAAATGCTAAAGATCGTAGAAAGAACCCGACTGAGGCGGAAAATTTTCTTTGGCAAAATTTGCAAAATAAACAACTTGAAGGATATAAATTTCGTAGAGAACATGTTATAGGCGATTGTATTGCTGATTTTGTCTGCCTATCGAAACAACTGATAATTGAAGTTGATGGTGGTTATCATAATGAGGAAAATCAAAAAGAATTAGACGAAATAAGAACAGCATACCTCAATCAAAAAGGATTTAAAGTAATCCGATTCACCAACGAAGACATTCTACATAACATCGAGAAAACGCTCGAAACCATCAAAATCGCACTTCTTCAAGTCCCCCTTGAGGGGGATTTAGGGGGCTTTGGCTTGGATACCTATTTCTTGGCTTGGACAACCACCCCTTGGACATTGCCATCAAATACGGCACTTTGCGTGGGAGAAAAGATTGATTATGTAAAGATCAAAACGCAAAATCCATATACAAAAGCAGACGTAAATTTGATTTTGGCAGAGGCATTACTCGAAAAAGTAATAGGCAAAAATGAGTATGAAATCGTAGGGAAATACAAAGGTGCTGATTTAGTCGGAATGGAGTATGAACAATTGATTCCTTGGTTTAAGCCAAGCCCCATAAATCCCCCTCAAGGGGGACTTTCCGACGACCGTCAATCGTTTGATAACGGTCACTCTTCGACCCCCCTTGAGGGGGGCAGGGGGGCTGCTGGGGCTTTCCGCGTCATTTCGGGCGATTTCGTTACCACCGAAGACGGTACAGGTATCGTTCACATTGCGCCAACTTTTGGTGCGGATGACGCGCGAGTGGCTAAAAATTTCGACGTTCCACCAATTTTGTTGATAGACCAATGCGGCTATCAGCGTCCGGCAGTCGATACACAAGGTCGTTTTTACCGCTTGGAAGATTTGGACGAGAATTTTGTTAAGAACAGCGTTAATGTTAATTTATATAAAGATTTTTCTGGTCGTTTTGTGAAAAAAGAATACAGCGAAACAGAAACTGAAGATTTGAACGTGGATATTTGTGTGATGTTGAAACAGCAAGGATTAGCTTTCAAAATCGAAAAACACGTCCACAATTACCCGCATTGCTGGCGGACGGATAAACCGGTATTGTATTATCCGTTAGACAGTTGGTTTATCAGATCGACCGTTTGCCGCGAAGAGATGATGAGACTGAACGACACCATCAACTGGAAACCGCAATCGACCGGAACCGGACGTTTCGGCAAATGGCTGGAAAACTTGAACGATTGGAACCTTTCGCGCAGCCGTTATTGGGGCACGCCGTTGCCTATTTGGCGCACGGAGGATAATTCGGAAGAAATCTGTATCGGTTCAATGGAAGAGTTAATGACCGAAATTGAAAAATCAGTTGCCGCCGGATTGATGACGGAAAATCCGTTCAAAAATTTCAAAGTTGGCGATTTTTCCGAAGAAAATTATTCCATCAAAAATTTGGATTTACACCGTCCGTATGTGGATAATATTATTTTGGTATCAGCCTCAGGCAAACCGATGAAACGTGAAATGGATTTAATTGACGTTTGGTTTGATTCGGGGGCAATGCCTTTTGCACAAATGCACTATCCTTTTGAAAATAAAGAGATTGTAGATAATGGAGCGGTCTATCCTGCCGATTTTATCAGCGAAGGCGTTGACCAGACACGCGGTTGGTTTTTTACCTTGCACGCTATTTCGGCAATGGTGAAAAATTCGGTAGCTTTCCGCAATGTAGTTTCAAACGGCTTGGTGTTGGACAAAAACGGCAACAAAATGTCCAAACGCTTGGGCAATGCCGTTGACCCGTTTACTACGATTGAAAAATACGGTTCCGACCCGCTACGCTGGTATATGATGACCAACGCCTCGCCTTGGGATAATCTGAAATTTGACATCGAAGGAATCGAAGAAGTGCGCCGTAAGTTCTTCGGAACGCTTTATAATACCTATTCCTTTTTCGCGTTATATGCCAATGTGGACAACTTTAATTACAGTCAACCGGAAATTCAGGTAAATGAACGTCCGGAAATTGATCGTTGGATTATCTCGCTGCTCAACACATTGATTAAAGAGGTGGATGGCTATTACGAAGATTACGAGCCGACAAAGGCGGGTAGGGCTATTTCTGATTTTGTTTCCGATAACCTAAGTAATTGGTACGTGCGCTTGAACCGGAAACGTTTCTGGGGTGGCGAAATGGACGCAGATAAAATTGCCGCTTACCAAACACTTTACACTTGCTTGGAAACGATTTCGCGCTTAATGGCTCCGATTGCACCGTTTTATGCCGACCGTCTTTTCTTGGATTTGAATAAAGTAACCGAAAAAGATAAAAACGAATCGGTGCATTTGACAAACTTTCCGGTTGCCGATGACAAGTTGATAGACAAGTTATTGGAAGAACGAATGCAGTTGGCTCAAGATATTTCTTCTATGACGCTTGCGTTGCGTAAGAAAGTGAATATCAAGGTGCGTCAGCCGCTTTCAACCATTATGATTCCGGTGTTGGAAAAAGGTCTTCAAGACAATGTTGAGGCGGTCAAAAAGTTGATTTTAAACGAGGTAAACGTAAAAGAAATCAAATTTGTGGACGATTCGGCAGGTATTTTGGTTAAACGGGTGAAACCTGATTTTAAGAAACTCGGACCGAAATGCGGCAAGAATATGAAGGAGGTTGCAGCGCTGTTGCAAAATATAAGTCAAGAAAATATTGCAGAATTTGAAAAAACAGGTAGCTTTGCCCTAAACATTGCAGGTGCAAACGTTGTTGTAGAAAAGACGGACGTAGAAATCCAATCCGAGGATATTCCGGGCTGGTTGGTTGCGAACAATGACAACCTGACCGTAGCATTGGATATTACGATTACGGACGATTTACAGAAAGAAGGAATTGCGCGTGAATTTGTAAACCGGATTCAGAATTTACGTAAATCTGCCGGATTTGATATTACGGACAAAATAAAAGTGAAAATCGAAAAATTGGATGTAATCAATGATGCGGTCAAAACCTATTCCGATTACATTTCAACTCAAACGCTGGCAAACGAAGTGGTGTTGGTCGACAAGGTTGATAATCCGGTTGTATTGGACTTCGATGACTTCAATGTAAATATTTTAGTGGAAAAAGTGTGAGTTATTCAAAATTTGTATATATCTTTATTTGCGAACTTTAAAAATAGATGATTATGACAGAAAAGACAAGATACTCGGATGCCGAATTGGCTGAATTTAAAGGGATTATATTGGAAAAGTTAGACAAAGCTCAAAAAGACTATGAGGTGCTGAAATTGAGCTTGACCAATATGGACGGAAACGACACGAGTGATACTTCGCCTACCTTCAAGGTATTGGAAGAGGGTGCCGCAACGATGTCGAAAGAGGAAGCCGGACGTTTGGCTCAACGCCAAATGAAGTTTATCCAACACCTGCAAGCCGCCTTGGTGCGTGTCGAAAACAAGACTTATGGCGTGTGTCGAGAATCCGGAAAATTAATCCCGAAAGAAAGGTTGCGCGCTGTACCGCACGCTACATTGACCATTGACGCTAAAAATAGCGGCGTTAAGTAATTTTTCTCGGAGCGCAAATTGTGCGAATGGAGATGAGGTTGTCTGAAAAGTCAAAAACACATTTCGTCATTGCGGGTTTGACCCGCAACCCCCTAATAATCAAAACTGTTTTTAGGGGATTCCGCGTTGAGCGCGGAATGACGGGCTTTTGAGGCAACCTCTTCACATTTTGTGTCATTTACGTTCAAAAAACAATAATCATTATGACGAAAGAGGCTAAATCACAATTATTAAAAGTATCCGTTATCGTTTTTCTTATTCTTCTTATCGACCAATTTTCCAAAATTTGGATAAAAACAAATATGGAGATTGGGGAAAGTATTCAGGTTACAAGTTGGTTTTATATCCTTTTTGTGGAAAATCCCGGAATGGCTTTCGGTATGGAGTTGTTTAATAAGATGTTTTTGACCTTGTTTCGCATTGTTGCTGTTTTTGCTATCGGGTATGGCATATTTTATTCCGTCAAAAAGAATTTTAGCTTTGGTTTTACGGTAGCGGTCGCGTTAATTTTTGCCGGCGCGTTGGGGAATATCATCGACTGTGTTTTTTACGGCGTGTGGTTCAGTTCAAGTGTCGGACAAGTGGCTACATTTTTGCCCGAAGGTGGTGGGTATGCACCGCTGTTTTACGGCAAGGTGGTGGATATGCTCTATTTTCCGCTGATTGACACAACGATTCCTTCGTGGATTCCGTGGTTAGGCGGAAGACAATTTACCTTTTTTGACCCTGTTTTCAATATTGCCGATTCGGCTATTTGTATCGGCGTGTTTTATATTCTGCTGTTTCAGCGGAAATATATTATGGATTCTCCTACTGAAAAAGAAAAGCCGAACAAAAAACAGAGTACTTTATGAGAAAAATCGAACGTCAAATACTGCATCTTTTTTTCTTCGTTTTTTTAATCCTAAACGGAGGATGTCAAGAAAACAAGGGAGTCCCCATTATCAAAAAGGATAAAATGGTGGAAATTCTGACGGATATTCACTTGACACAAGCAGTTGTAGAACAAGAGATACTTCCGCAAGGCGTTAAAAAAGAGTATTATTATTGCAGTATATTTGAACGTCACGGGGTAACCGAAGAGTTATTCGACTCCGCCATCGGTTGGTATGCTGCCAATATGGATGTATTTGAAAAAGTATATGCAGAGGTAATTGCCAATTTGGAACGAAAAAAAGCGGAATTGGAAGAAGTTAAATGAAACGATACGCCGCAAATATCCTTTACTGTTCTCCCGATAATCTGCTGAAAAACGGTGTGGTGGAGATTGACGAACAAACAGGAGTAGTAACCGATATTTTTTCTCTGAACGAAAAAGGAGACGAAATACACTCCGCTGTTTTTTTTAACGGGATGCTACTGCCTTTCAATCCTTTTTTTTCTCTCGAAGCCTGCGATTCCAATCTTTTCTGGCTGTTAGAAGAGCAATTTTTGAAAGATGTTTCGTGTGAAATCGTTCTCCACGGAAAGGCAAATCTTTGGCTATTGCAAAGCGATGATTTGTTTGCGAAGCAGATTCCGGGTAAAAATTGGCGAGTTACGCCGGTTTTGTCGCTTGGTTCTGTCAAGAATCCCAATGGACTGGGTTAATTTAGGCAACATTACGGATAAGCATTAAAAATTTTATTCGCTTGCATAAAATATAAAAGATTTCACCTATATTTGTAATAACTTAAAGATATGTAAGGCTTTCAGCTCTAACTAAACGGCATTAAATTCAAGATCGTAAATCAATGAAACTCTTTCACTCCATATTGTTTCTTCTCTTTTCCGCTTGCTTTTCCGTTTTTCCGCAAGACAGTCCGGAACGAAGCCATGCCGACCAACTGTTTCGTTCGGGAAAATATGAAGCGGCAATTCCGGTGTTAAAGGAGTGTTTGAATGCGCAGCCCAACGATTTATCCGTTCAGAAAATGTTGGCAAAATCGCTTTTCAATACCGGAAATATGGACAGCGCATACATTTTATATAAAGAGATTGTGGTATGCTATTCGGATGATTATGATACGTATGTTTTTTTAGGTAATTATTATTATGTCAAGGCAAACAATCTTGCAAAGAGAACAAAAAATCCTGACGAGAGAAGGACAAGATCCTCCCGGCACAGGAAAGAAGAGGGAAGAACAGTCAGGGAGGTAATTTTTGAATATTATCACAACGCAAGCGAGTATTTGGAAAAAGCATACAACGTGCGTAGTAGCGATGAGATAATGAAATCATTGATTGATATTTATACAATTACCGGAAACAAAGATAAAGTCTCATTATACCAAAAGCGTGTAAAAAGCGAATAGTCAATTACAGTAAACGATCAGTTTAAAATGCAACGATTCAAAAACATCAAAAAGGATACGTGGAGAACCATTAAAACGGTAAGTCTCTTTCTTTTAGCAGCTTTCCTGATTATTCAGACATTCCCCAATGCCGAAAAATTTCCATACACGTATGAGAAAGGCGGTCCTTGGCAGCACGAAACACTGACGGCTCCTTTTGCTTTTGAGATTTACAAGTCGAAAGAGGAGTTGAAGCGGGAGCAAGACAGCGTGCTGGTCGATTTTCAGCCTTGCTACAAGTTGGATGCCGCCATTTCGGAAAAAGAGATAACCTCGTTCACGGGAAAAGAAGCCATCTCTTCTGTGTTGGTTACCTCCTTGTATAAGGATTATATTTCCAAAAAATTGGCGGCATTGTATGACGATGGGATTTTGTCGATGTCCGAAATGGAGAAATTGCAAAAAGAGAAGACACAAACCATTCTGATAAAAAGAGAAGACAATATCGCCAAGAAAAAAAACGTTTCCGAGCTTCATACGATTAAGACCGCCTACGAAAAACTCGTTAACGAGGCATCGTATTTAGATAAAAATATGTTGCAAAATTATAATCTAAACGATTACATCCGTGAAAATCTCTCTTTCGACAAGGAGGTGACGGAAACGTTGAAAAAGGATTTGTTGAAAAGCATTTCCCTGACTAAGGGGAGAATTCAGAGCGGAGAAAAAATCATTGATCAAGGGGAGATTGTTTCTGAACGAACGGTTGATGTACTCAATTCGCTGAAACGGATTACCTTGGAAAACAGCGAAAAAGGCAATTCTACAACAGTATTTTTTGGGCAGATTATTATAACCCTCGGAGTTTTGTGCGCCTTTTTTCTTTATCTGTTTCTGTTTCGCCAAGGATTTTTGGCGCAGACAAAAAATGTGGTGCTTATGCTTGGGATGATTGTTGCGTTATGCGCCATCTCTTCGGTCGTGATAAGGAGTAACTTTTCGCCTTACCTCATTCCTTACGCCATTTTGCCGATTATGATCACGACGTTTTTCGATACGCGCACGGCGCTTTTTTGCCACATCACGACCGTGTTGTTATGTTCATTCATTGTGCCTATTGAGTATGATTTTCTTTTTCTGCAAATTACAATCGGGATGCTTTCGATCTGTACGCTGAAAAATCTGTTCCAACGTTCGCAGTTGGTCAAGTCGGCGGGAATTATCGTGCTGACCTATTGCATTCTCTATTTAGGCGATATGTTGATTCGTGAACAGGAGATTAGTTTGCTTTCGTTTCTTGCCTTTATCGCCAATGGGGCGTTGTTGCTTTTGGCGTATCCGCTTATTTATATTATTGAAAAGTCGTTTGGTTACGTTTCGGATGTTACGTTGGTGGAGTTGGCAAATACCAATAATCCGCTGCTTCGTCAATTTTCGGAAGAAGCTCCCGGTAGTTTCCAACACTCAATGCAAGTATCCAATCTCGCTGCCGATGCGGCAGCAAGTATTGATGCCAACCCGATGCTTGCCCGCACGGGAGCCTTGTATCACGACATTGGCAAACTGAAAAATCCGGTTTTCTTTACCGAAAATCAATCGTCCGTCAACCCGCATAACGAACTGAATGACGAGGAAAAAAGCGCTCAAATCATCATCAAGCACGTGGAAGACGGTGTTGAGATTGCAAAAAAATATCACTTGCCTGCTCTTTTGCTGGATTTTATCCGTTCGCATCACGGGAAGAACAAAACGAAGTATTTTTACAACTCTTGCTGTAATAAATATCCGGACAAGGAGGTTGACGAGTCCAAATTCACCTACCCCGGACCACTCCCTTGCACCAAAGAGATGGCAGTTGTGATGATGTGCGATGCTGTAGAAGCAGCCTCCCGCAGTTTGCGCGAATATACGGATAAAAGCATCAACGATTTGGTGGAAAAAATCATCAGAGACTTGGTATTTGAAGGAGCCTTAAACGCTTCTCCGCTTACATTCAAAGACATTGAAATCGTAAAAGCCGTTTTAAAGGAAAAATTGAAAAACATATATCATACGCGAATCAGCTATCCGGAGTTGGATAAAACGGAAAAGAAAACGACAATATGATATGCACAATGCTTTTTAATTGATTCGCCAATTGCCTGTTTTATCGGAACCAAGCCGCGTGATAATCCCTTTTTCTCGCAATTCTTTAATATTTCGTTCTATTGTTCTTGTTGTTTTATTCAACTTTGTTGCTAATTCTTGTGCCGTTAAATTCGGATTATCTTTTAGATAATTCAAAATATCCTTTTTTACACCGACATTTCCGTCTTTTACACCGACATTTACACCGACATTGATAGGGTTTTCTGATAGTTTTTCATTATTTACACCGACATTTTTTATAAAATCTATATGCAACTCTCTGTTTTTTAGTATGTTTTTTTCGCCAAACACAAGGTTTGCGAGAAAACGATTGAGGTATATTTCTGTTTTGGCAATATTTCTCGAAACGTCAGCATAATTTGCTCGTACAAGAGCATTGCGAAAATACCATGAATGTTGAGCAAACAAATCGTTGTTGATATTCTTAAAGCCAAGTTTTCGCAAGTATTTTATCAGAAAAACGGCTGTTGTGCGTGTATTTCCTTCGCCGAAAATATGAATTTGCCACAAAAAGGAAATAAAATGCGCAATGTGTTCGATAACTTGCTGTGGATTTAAACCTTTGAAATCAAACTTTTTTTCTTGTTCAAAATCATATTCCAAAGTAGCCCGAAGATTGTCGGCTCCTGCATAAAGTACGGTATCGCCATCAAGCGCCCATTCGGATTTGGTAATATTATAATCGCGGATTTTTCCTGCAAATTTGTAAATTCCAACAAATAACCGGCGATGAATATTTAGGTATTCAGTTGGCGAAAACGAAAAAGTTTTTTCCGACAATATTTCGGCAATGCGTGCCGATACTTTGTCTGCCTCTTCCGTTCGGTCGTCTTGGCTGTTGTCTTGTTTAGCTGTTTGGACTTTATAATAATTATCAATAAGTCTTTTTACCTCCTCAAAAGTAATATCGCCTTCAATGTTTTGTATGGCGGTTTGAATAAGATATTCCGACGGTTTCAAACCATCAACTTGCTGTAAGCCAATAGCCGTTTGCCAAATAAGCCCCTTTTCTTTTTTGTCGGGTTCACCTTGCCTTATGTATTCGTCAAAATTGCTCATTGAGGATTTGTTTTCCATATTTTGTTTTTCGGAATTTTTTGACTGTTTCTACAAAATTAAAATAATTCAAAATCGCTTTCTTTTATTTACGCTGCTATCAGGATAATTTTTCAAAATTTTGTACGCGACAATACGATTGTTTTTACCATAATTTCCACATCGTTGGAGGGAAACATAGAATTCCGCTCGTTAGCAGCAGGCATTTTTTTAACGATTTTTCATTGTCTTTTTGAATTACCTACATGCAACAGGACAGATTCCTGCATTAGAAAGTACTTTTTGATTGCTTCCGTCCAATGACATAATCACAATTCCATTGTTCATCATATCAGACCTTCTTGAGGAAAATAAGATATATTGTCCGTCAGGTGTTATTTCTGGATTTTCATCCCGAAATTCTGCTGTTGTTAGCCGTGTTTGATTGCTTCCGTCTACATTCATGATAAATATTTCTGGTCTCGCGTTTTCCCAAGATACATATACTATTTTCTTTCCATTCGGTGTCCATTGAGGGGCTCCGGTGCCCACGGTCCCAGCCATTTTTGTGGTGATACGGTAAATGTCAGTTGCTTTTGATTACGTCCGTCCGCATTTGCTACAAATATTTGCGCTTCTCCTTCTTCTCCTGAAGATGAGTATACTATTTTATCTCCTTGTGGAGACCATTTTGGAGATGATGCCTCTCTAATGATTAATTGATGATTATTCCCATTAACATCCATTTTGTAGATATGGTGATTTCGATGGGAGTTTATGAATGTAGTGTCGCTTTCAACTGTTGCACAATATGCAATATGTTTTCCATCGGGCGAAAAACTCGGAGTGCATATATCGCCTTCAGTTTTTAAAATTTTACGAGTATTATCCGATATATTGTAGAGAATCAAATCGCGCTTTTCCCAACTTACGCCCGAATATTTGACATAAGCAATTTGCTCGTCATCGTGTGACCAAGCGACGCTTCCAAAACTTGCGGATTCTGTAGTGTCAATGTGGTCAATCAAGATAAGATTTGTTCCATCAGTGTTAACCATACACAATTCATATTCAGAACTTATCCCGACAGAATTATCTTCATTAGTCCAACTATCAAATTTTACAGAGGTAAACAACAGTTTTGTCCCTGAATGAGAACGTGTCGGTTTTTGACAGGCAACTGTCTTATCAACTATTTTTCTCATATTATTTCCCGATTTATCCATGACACACAAACTCCAACCAGAACTGTTATCTGTAATTCGCGCAATCACAGCAATGTTTGAGTAATCCCACGCTTTAATTGGGACAATGATATGTTCATCATCATTATCTCCATTATCTAAAATATCACTATTATCGCACTGTGACAATATAAATACGCAACTCATACATATCAAAAAAAATCCGATTTTTTTCATGACTATTGATTTTTGAAGTTTAGTGCAAATTTAAAAGATTTTTTATTTTTTTCAAATTTATAAGTTGTATTTTTCTGCTGCGCGGTCAAGTTTAACTGTCTAAAATTCAAAAAATTACCCGGCATTCTGTCGCCCGTTTGCTACTAACGAATAAATACACCTAAGTTCCAATATTTACTTCTTCTGAAATTTTTTATAAAATCGTTACGTCAACACATTTTTGACAAATCATAAAAATCATACATTTGTTTAACATCCCTCCAACTCCTTACTAACCGCATACCCCCTCCATTTCTCAATCAACTTCCGCATATCCTCAGGTAATTCAGAATCGAAGTGCATAAATTCCCCTGTACGTGGATGAGTAAATCCAAGAGTTTTGGCGTGTAGCGCTTGCCGCGGGCAAAGTTCAAAGCAATTGTTTACAAATTGTTTGTATTTGGCAAAAGTAGTTCCACGCAGAATTTCGTGTCCGCCGTAGCGTTCGTCGTTGAACAGCGTGTGTCCGAGGTGTTTCATGTGCACCCGTATTTGGTGCGTGCGACCGGTTTCTAAGCGGCATTCGATAAGCGTGACGTAGCCGAAACGTTCTAACACCCTGTAGTGCGTTACAGCGTGTTTAGCATTCGGGTTTTGACCTTCGGGGAAAACGGTAAAGAGCATCCGGTCGCGCGGGTCGCGGGCGATGTCGCCGGTAATTGTACCTTCGTCTTTTTCTACGTTGCCCCATACCAAGGCGTTATAGGTTCGTTGGGTGGTTTTGTCGAAAAATTGCTTGCCGAGATGCGTTTTGGCGTCTTCGTTTTTGGCAATGATGAGCAGTCCGGAAGTGTCTTTGTCGATGCGGTGCACAAGACCGAGCCTTGGGTCGGAAACATCAAATTCAGGCGTATCTTTCAAGTGCCAAGCCAAGGCATTGAGTAGCGTGCCTCTGAAATTTCCGAAACCGGGGTGAACCACCATTCCCGGATTTTTATTGACCAAAATAATATCGCGGTCTTCGTAAACAATCTGAATCGGAATGTTTTCGGGAATGATTTCAAAATCGGAAGGCGGGTAGGAGAGCATAATAGAAATAATGTCGTGCGGTTTTACCCGGTAGTTCGATTTTACCGGTTTGCCGTTTACGAGGATGCAATTGGCATCCGCCGCGTCCTGTATCCGGTTGCGCGAAATCTGCGACATACAGTTGACCAAATACTTGTCAATGCGCACAAGACTTTGCCCTTTGTCTACCACGAAACGAAAATGTTCGTGAAATTGCCCGTCATTTCCTAATTCGACCTCTTGGTCGTTCTCCAACTCGTCGGACAATGAAATTTCTTTTCCGTTTAGTCCCATAAATCGTCCTCCTCCGGACTTAGATTTTCTGCCTTTTCTTCGGGAATGTCAAGCATTTTTTTGTTCATTGTCAAAAATATTTTAATAGCCTGTCCCGATGATACTTCCGAACCGACGATAGGCTCTTGCTTATAAACGAAATACTGCGCTTTCTCTTTTTCGTTTTTTGGCTCCACGTCATACAATGTTGCACCGATATTTAAGAAAGCAGCGTGTGCTTGCTCAATGGCTTGCTCCAACGTCAATCCGCGCAAACTGACAACGGTAGTTGTTTCGTTCGACAATCCTTTTCCTACCAACAGTACGATAGAAGCTCCTTCCGTGATTCTTGTTCCGGGTTTGACTACCTTTCCTTTGTATTTTACATCTTGTACCAAATTTTTATATTCGGACGGAACGTATTCATATTCACCTACCTTCAATCCGGAGGAAGTAATAATAGCTTCGGCTTGCCGCAGCGAAACATCTCTTAAATCGGGCAAAACCACTTGTCGCGGAGAGCGGGCGTTGATAATCAGGTATATTTTCCGGTCTTCCTTTACACGAGAACCTGCTTCCGGCGTTTGCTCCATAACGGCTCCTGCTTTTTCTCCCCTGACAAAGATTGAGTCGATGATTTCGTACGCCAATTTTTTGTCGGTCAATACCTTACCGGTTTCCTTTTCGTTCAATCCGCGCAGATCGGGAACGATAATCTCCACGCCGTGATTAGTGTAACTATTCAACCAACGAAGGCTTCCGAAAAAAAGACCGAACAATAACAAAACAGCAAGAACGATGCTAATGGTAAACGGATTAATAAAAAATCGTTTCATAAAATGACTATTTAGAACAATGAATTTTGAACAAAGGTATTAAAAAGTTAGCTAAACAAAAAAAGGTAAAGATTTTTTTATCTCTACCTTTTTTACTCAAATACCGAAATATGTATTATTTTCTTAAACCCGATTCGTCAGACACAGTTAATTTTTTTCTTCCGTGCGCTCTGCGAGATGCTAATACCCTGCGTCCGTTCGGAGTTTCCATTCTTGACCGGAACCCGTGTTTGTTCCTTCTCTTTCTGTTTGATGGTTGAAATGTTCTTTTCATTGCCGTATTTATTTTTAATTATTTTTTTCTAAATATTCTCCTCAATTGGGCTACAAAGGTAAATATATTTTACAAAAAAACAAAACGTTGATAATAAAAAATCATTCTATGTGTCGAAAAATAAAATAAATTTCTTTTTTGTTTTATTCTCTGTAAGATTTTTGTATATTCGCACCCTAAAATTTAGGTTGAAATTAAAACAATTAATCATAAAAAAATAGATGGCAACGTTAGAGAAAATTAGAAACCAAGCGGGCTTACTCATTGCAGTGGTAGGGGTAGCATTATTCGCTTTTATCATTGGAGACTTTTTAAATTCGGGATCTACTTATTTCGGACCTTCCCGCGAGAGAGTCGGTAAAGTAGCAGGAAAAGAGTTAAGTATTTATGATTTCCAACGGGATATAGCAACGGTTACGGAAGTTTTGAAAATGCAATACCGTCAAAATCCGTCCGAAGGCGAGGTTCGTGAAATCGTTTGGAACAGTTTTGTTGAGCAAGCTTTGTTGGGCAGCGAAACGGGAAAAATCGGTATGACTGTTACCACTGCCGAACTAAAAGAGGTAACATTAGGCATAAACGTACATCCGATAGTACGCCAAATACCTTATTTCTCCAACGAACAGGGTGTTTTTGACCCAAATCAGGTGATCAACTTTTTAAATTTTATAAATAAAGAAGATTGGTCAAGACAAGAGATAGAGATGGGGATGAAAGCGCAAGCAGATCAACTTCGTAACTATTGGTTATTTTGGGAAAACAGATTAAAACAACAAATTTTAGCTGAAAAATATCAAACGCTTATTGCTAAAGCAATGTCTGCTCCGGATGCGGTTGCTGCAATTGTGGCTAATTTGAATAGCGTAGAGACAGATGCTGCGTGCGTTCGCAGAATGTTTTATACCGTTCCGGATTCGGCAGTTACCATTAAAGACAACGAACTTCAAGCTAAGTATAATGAGCTGAAAGAGAGAATGTTCAAAACGGACGGATTCCGTAGCGTGAAGGCGATTGCTTTTGACATTGTGCCTTCACAAGAAGATTTTGCAAATGCGGAAGGTTTGGCACAGGACGCAAAAACTCAGTTGGAAAATTTTTCGGCAGAAGAAATCGGGTTGTTTATTTCTCAAGTAACCGACCCTTCGGTTCCATACGTTTCTTATTTCAGACCGGAGAAAGATATAGATCTATCGTTTAGAGATTTTGCATTTGTAGCTCCTAAGGGTTCTATTGCAGATGTAATGTTGAGAGGCGAATTTTATAAAACGGCAAAAGTAATGTCGGATGTTGAGTTACGTCCGGATTCGGTAAAAGTAAGCCATATCTTGATTCAAAGAGACACAGAAGCAGAGGCTCAACGTGTTGCCGATAGCTTGGTTACGGCATTGAACAGAGGAGCGAATTTTGCAGCATTGGTTGAGCAATATTCGGCAGACCAAGGTTCGGTTGCCGAAGGAGGCGAGTTGGGATGGTTCAGAGAGGGTAATGTCGGAGTAGAAAGTTTTGACAATGCCGTATTCACAGCGAAAGCGGGAGGTGTCGTTACCGTAACTCTTCCACAAGGCGTACACGTATTCAAAGTGCTGGAAAGAACAGCGCCGGTTAAAAAGGTAAGATTGGCAGAAGTGGCAATCCGCGTAGAGCCAAGTACCGCAACTTACGGCAAAATTTACAACCAAGCCAATCAGTTTATTCTTACAAACCGTACTTTGGAAGCATTTGAGATAGCTGCAAAAGAGCAAGGTTTGATGGTAAGACCACTTGACCGTTTGGCTAAAAATCAACCATCGGTGCATGTTTTTGAAGAATCAAGACCAATTATCAGATGGGCGTGGGAAAATAAAGAAGGGGCTGTATCAGGAGTATTTGAAGTGCCGAATAAGTTTGTGGTAGCGGCTTTGTCGCAAGTAGTAGAAGAAGGTTTTATTCCATTCAAACTTGTGGAAGACCAAGTGAAAGCAGAATTATTGAAAGATAAAAAAGCCGAATTTCTTATCAGCGAGATGAAAGGCGCTGCCTTGGAAAGCATATCGCCGGTAGATACATTGAGAAATATCCGATTTGCTCAAAGTTCGTTTCCGGGTATCGGACGCGAACCGGTTATTGCTGCCGTTGCTTATGCGAAAAGCGTAAACGAGACTTCGGCTCCTTTCAGAGGAAATACGGGCGTTTTTATGTTGAAAGCATTGGATAAGAGGGATGTCCCGTCAGATACGAGCTACGAAGCCCGTTTGATGAACGACAATATCTTTTCAGCCGTATCAAGAGGATTGTTTGAATCTTTGAAAAAGAATGCAAAAATAGAGGATAATCGTTTTACTTTCTTCTAATTTTACGTTCCGACAAAAAATAAAAGGGCGAAATAAATCAATTTTATTTCGCTTTTTTCGTTATAATTACAAAAAGGGAAAGGAGTGATTCTTTTTTTGAAATGTTATTGGGAAAATTAAAATGAACCTAAAAAGTTTTAAAATTGAAGGAGTAGAAGGAGACTTGAGAATTAAGTCTGGAGTTTTTTCTTTCCCCATTTGGCGCAAGTTTAGGCGATAGCCGTAACTTGTGCCTGCTCCAATCCCAAAGGAACAAATGTATATTAGGCACAAGTTACACTCCGTTAAACTTGCGCCAACCAAAAGTGCTTTAAAATCGGAAGGGTATAATTGGTAAAACAACAAATATTATGGGTATTGTTAAATTCATATAGTTTTGTATCTATTTGTCATTGCGGGCTTGACCCGCAATCTCCTATTTCGAGGGGATTCTGAAACAAGTTCAGAATGACGAAAAACCATAAAATCTATATCAATTTAACAATACCAAAAGAATTAACCACAAAAAGCAGGAAAATGGACAAAATAAAATTATTAGGAAAAAACTTGACCGAATTGAAAGCGATTGCTTCCGAATTGGGTTTGCCTGCTTTTACGGCTAAACAGCTTGCCGATTGGCTTTACAAGAAAAAAGTAATGTCAATCGAGCAAATGACCAATATTTCCCTGCAAAACAGAACGAAAATATCGGAAAATTTTGAAGTTGGCGCATCTGCTCCCGAGGAGACGATGACCTCTTCCGACGGAACAAAAAAGTATCTTTTTAAGGTAAAAAACAACTACATTGAGTCGGTTTATATCCCTGAAGAAGATAGAGCTACGCTTTGCGTCTCCTCGCAGATTGGCTGCAAAATGAATTGCCTTTTTTGTATGACCGGCAAACAGGGTTTTTCGGGAAATCTTTCGGCTGCCGATATGTTGAATCAAATCCAATCCATTCCGGAGAGCGACCAGTTGACAAACATCGTTTTTATGGGTATGGGCGAGCCTTTTGATAATACGGAGGAGTTGTTGAAGGTATTGGAAATTCTTACGTCGGACTATGGTTATGCTTGGAGTCCCAAACGGATTACCGTATCTTCGATTGGCATCCTGCCCGGCTTGAAGGCGTTTTTACAAAAGAGCAGCTGCAACTTGGCAATCAGCCTGCATACGTCTTTCTCCAACGAGCGACTTTCGTTGATACCGGCAGAAAAGGCGTTTCCGATAGAAGAAGTGGTAAAGGAAATTAACAAATACGATTTTTCCAAGCAGCGGCGGGTTTCCTTTGAATACACGATGTTTAAAGGCGTGAACGATAAACAGAGGCATATCAGCGGACTTGTTCAACTGCTTTCCGGATTGGAATGCCGCATCAATTTGATTCGCTTTCACGCCATACCCGGAGTTTCGTTGGCGGGAACTTCATTGCCGGAAATGGAGAAATTTCGCGACCAACTGACCGCAAAAGGTATTATGACTACCATTCGGAAGTCACGGGGAGAAGATATTTTAGCGGCTTGCGGACTGCTTTCCACCATACGAAAAGAAGCCTCTCCTCCAGCCCCTCTCCATAGAAGAGGGGAGACTGAACGCGAAGGTAATTTTGGTAGTTTGAACAAATAAGTAATTGAACGAATAATAAAACACGCACCTCTTTCTCCCCTCTCTTGTGGAGAGGGGTAGGGGAGAGGCTCTAAATTTTATAATTATGAATATGAAAACCCTTCATTCACTGCGATTTGGAATACTTGCTCTGTTGAGCATTTTAATTGTCTCCTGTAAAGACAAAGACACGAGTGCGTTGTTGCCGGGCGTAACCGGCGCTGCTTTTGATGTGTTGGTGGTCGGAAGTCCGAAAATATGGAAAAGTCCGGACGGCAAGGTTCTTTTTGATATTTTAAACCAAAATATGCCGGGGTTGCCTCAATCGGAACCGATGTTTAATATTTCGTTTACTTCGGATAAAGACTTTTCGAGCATTTTGCGTCCGGTGAGAAACATTATCATCTTTGAAATTGATGAAGGAATTTATACACAAGGTCGCATCTCTTATGCCCGGAATAAATGGTCTAAGCCGCAAGCTGTCGTAACAATAACCGCGCCCAACGTAGAGGAATTTGATAGGATTATAACGGAAAAACAAGACGAATTTATCGCCTTTTTTGAGGCGGCGGAACGTAACCGGGCACACTCCTATTTTACTCGTTACTCAAATAAGGATGGTGTCAAACTCGTCAAGGAACTGTTTGGTGTGCAAATGATTATCCCGAGCACGTTGAATAAATCTAAGACCGGAACGGATTTTATATGGTTTTCCAACGCGAGCTACGACCTGCGGCAGGATATTATTGTATACCGGCACCCGTATCGCGGACCGGAAGATTTTAACTTGGAGAATCTTTTGCAAAGAAGGGATTCGGTGTTGAAAGCGAACATCGAAGGTCCTTCGCCCAATTCCTATATGACTACCGAGCATCGTTTTAATGTAACGCACAAAGCGATGATTGTCAATGGCGTGTATAGTGTAATCCTTCGCGGTTTGTGGCGTGTGGAGGGCGATTTGATGGGCGGACCCTTTGTCAGCAAATCGTATTGGGACAAAAATCGCAATGAAATAATTACCGTGGAAGGCTTTATGTATGCCCCGTCTCACAAGAAACGCAATCATCTGCGCCAACTTGAGTCGGTGATTCATTCGTTGGAGTTTCCACAGTAAAAACCGGAGCCATCTTCTATATGAAAAAACCTGTCGGACTTCAAAAATCCGACAGGTTTTTTATCAAAATCAGTTCTTCTTTATTTCTTAATAATCTGTTTTACCGAAACCGAATTACCACTGATGATGCGTACTAAATAAATACCTTGCTGCAATTCGCTCAAATTGATTCCGACAGAAGCGTTTTCGACGGTTGTCGTAATGTTTTTAACCGGACTACCCAGCGTTGATAAGATTTCGATTCTTACCTCTTGGCTGGCATTCCACGAGTTGCAATTCAGATTCAAATACAGGACATCTTTTACCGGATTTGGGTATAGGTTACAAATTCCGCTTGGTTGTACCTCTATGCCAACACTGCCATTCGGGTTATAAATCGCTTGTGCCAAGGCGCGAGCACATCCGCTACCGGACTGTATTTGCCAATCAAACATTGCCGGAAACGGATTGTTTGACTGTGTACCGTTTGTTGCTCCCGTGAACGTAATTACATCAGAAGAAGAGTAGGTACTGTATGCCGGACCACTTTCATAAAACATTGCAGCAATACCGCCACTTGGAACCAGTGAATACTCTCCTGCATCAGAAATTTCAATCGGCGGTTCAAAGATCAACACATAATTTTGACTAGCTCCCTTATTGTCTGCAGCTTTCGAGGTGTAAGTCTTCACCTTGTTGCCATCTTTCATCAAATCAACGGTTATTGAAACCGGATCTGTATTGTAAATACCGGTAGGCTTAACCGTAAATCCGGTAATCATCAATGCTTTTTTTGTTGTAAAGATAGCTCCGATATTCCCCCAATTTACACCATTTCCTGTAAATGTAGTAGCGCTTGGTCCTGTTTTGAAACTTGCAGCCCCTGCATCTTGTACATAGAAAGTTGTATGTTTATTAATAGTAGTCGTGAAAGTGTTGCCTACGTGTAAAGGTGTTCCTCCTGTGTCAGCTGCATGCCATTCGTACGTTCCGGTGCCGGAGACCGTTAAGGTTACTTGTCCGGCAGCGTTAGAAGTTGCATCGGCAATAATCGGCAGGTTAGACGAAACTTTTACTTCATCCGATTTATCCGGACAACCGGTAGCTGAGATCGTACATTTGTAAGTTCCGGGTTGTGTAACGAACAAAGAGGCATTGGTAGCACCGGCTATCAAATTGTTGTCTTTGTACCATTTGTAGCTGATTCCGCCGCCTGCTGCCTCTGTAGCCAAGGTAGCTGATGCAGGGTTACAAAGCGTTACGTCATCACCAAGAGAAACCTCAGGCAATACGCCCAACACATTTACCGTTCCGCTTGTTTTCCATACGCCTGCCGAGTCTATTTCGCAAGTATATTCGCCCGCTTGGGTCGCTTGATAAGTAGAAGCAGTGGTGCTGGCATTTACTACAACCTCCGTTCCGCGTTTCCACGTGAATCTTTTTCTGCCGTCTGCCGGCACTTTGGAATCCAACGTGATGGAACTCATTCCGCAAATTGAAACATCGTCGCCTAAATCCGGAGTAGGATTTCCGAATTGACCGGTATTTACCGGATTTAGAATGGAATTGATATATCCCAATGCGCCTACAAGTCCGGCGTTGTAGTCAATGCCGCCTTCGGTAAGTTCGTAGTTACTAAGACTTTCAGTGAATTGAGCAGGATCTAATCTCCCTCCCACCATATAACCAAATTCAATATCTTGCGCTTTAAGACCATTCATATTATTGGCATCACTTCCGAAGTAATTTCTATGATGCGGTAATTTAGGCGAATTAGCTCCAAAACCGGTAATAAAAGAAAAATTTCTGCTGTTTTTACCCATAATATACTCAATAGAAGTAAGTGCGTATGGATTCATCACATTTTCTTTTCCTTCCAATTTATCATAAAGACCATAGACAAACGCCTGATTAGCAGGAAAACGCAAAATCCCCCAATTACCGTTCATCTTGTTTAAGAAATAACCGGAAGTTGGTTTGTAAAGCGTTTCCACATAATACTTCAATCTATCTTTGGCAGTCGTCGCAAGGCTGCTTTTGGTAACAGCCAATAGATAAAAAGCAAGGTCTTCCGTGTTGTTGTAGTTAAGAGAGTAGTTATGATTCCAACCATTGGCATTCGTAACAAAACCGGCTGCATCTTCCGCTGCTTTCAAGTATTTGCTGTCATTCGTAGTACGATACAATTCAGCATAAAAAATAACCATATCCGGCTCGTATTTACCTTTTGCCGGATAATACCCGCCGCCGCCGGTATTTCCTTTTGTTGTTCCGCTCACAAATTCATAACATACGATTGCTTTTTCCAAGCATTTTTGTGCGTAAGCAGGATCAAATGGTTTGTAAAGGCGAGCCATAGCCGCTAACGTTGCCCCGCAAAGGGATGCCATGGAAGTAACATTTCCGGTGGCTTTATATACCGGACGCGAGCCGTTAGACTCTCCACCGTCATTAATTGCGAGGGTTGACATTTTAGAAGATGTTACCCATTGCTTATGGTCATAATCTCCGTTTCCTACTTGATAGTAGAACGTATTTTTATCGCGAACACATTTTTGAAAATAGTCGGTCGCATATTTCAACTCATCCAAAATATCGGGAATCCCGTTAGGTTTTCCTTTTTTTCCTTTCCACGTATAGTCATTCGCTGCTCGGTATCCGGAGTAATCAAAAGAGTAGTGATCGTCATACCCTTTCGGAAATTCGGAATATCCAAGAATCAACATATAAGCAGAATAATACTCTGTTTGTCCGAATTTTACGTGGTCGCCACAGTCAAACCAACCGCCGGTAAGGTCATAACTTCCGTCCGCGTCTTTAATAAAAGATTTCCCGTCTTTATATGCAGCTGTAGGGTTAATGTTTCCCTTTTGTTCGTGGTAGGTAAGTAACCAATTGGGCCCATTGCCCGAACGTTGAGCGCCGTAAAAACGAGTGGTCATCCACAAGGCTTGTTTGTACTCATCTTGTGTAAATGACGGTGAGACTTGTGCATACGCAGTACCCCATCCTGTCAGTAAAAATAATGCTAAGAATAATTTGCTAAAGTGTTTCATGATGTAAAAAAATTTTTTGCAAGGTACGGAAAAATGGAGGGATTTCCAAATTTCAGCATTGGATTTCACATTCCTTAGCATCAAATCATACTTTCGGCTACAATACGATGAATACAAATAGTATCGTTGTTACGATCCAACTTGCTTGATGATGATTGCGTGTGAAGATTAGCATTTCAGATTATATACTTTTTATTTTTCATCATCGTAAAAACATTTTTTATTTTATTTTTGCAAACGCAAGGGTAACATCTTTTGTTCTAAAAAATATGACGACAAGAAATTTTCAACGCGAACTTGAACAATTGATTCAACAGATTGAAAAAGAGGGAAAAACCCCTACCCTTTTTCTTCACAGTTGCTGTGCGCCGTGCAGCAGTTACGTGTTGGAATACTTGTCACAATACTTTCGGATTACGTTATTTTTCTATAATCCAAACATTTACCCGCAAGAAGAATATGACAAACGAGTTGCCGAGCAGGAGAAACTCATCGCTCGCTTGCAAACAAAATACCCTATCACTTTTGTAGCAGGCGAATATGACACTGCTCGTTTTTACGCTGTTACAAAAGGAATGGAAAAAGAACCGGAAGGCGGTTTTCGCTGCTTTGCCTGCTACGAATTGCGGTTGGAAGAGACGGCTAAAAGGGCAAAATCCGCCGGCTTTGATTATTTTACTACAACCCTATCTATCAGTCCGTTAAAACACACACAAAAGCTAAGCGAAATAGGTGAAAAATTGGGCAAAAAATACAAAATAAAACATCTTCCGTCCGATTTCAAGAAAAAAGGCGGATACCTTCGTTCCATTCAATTGGCAAAAGAGTATGATCTTTACCAGCAGGATTATTGCGGATGTGTGTTTTCTGTGAGAAAGGATTGATTTTTCTTAAAAATTCAAAAGAAAAAAGCAAACATAACTATTCTATAAATCCTTTTTCCGACCTTTGTATTCTACAAAAAAACAGTTGATTTTATGCAAAAAACAATATTAACGCTCTTAATTCTGTTAGTGCTATTTGCTTGTAATTCAAACGGAAATAATTCTTCGTTCAACAGCAAAAAAAATGTCTCGGAAATATCGCAAAAAGAAATATATATTCCGGCTTTTAATCGCGATTCCGCTTTTTTGTTTTTAAAGAATCAGTGCGATTTCGGTCCGCGTGTCCCCAATACCGTGGCACATAGAGCAGCAGCCGGTTATCTTGTCAACCAATTAAAACGTTTTGGCGCGGAAGTAATCGAACAAGATGCGAACTTGATAGCTTATGACGGAACCGTTTTAAAGGCAAAAAATATTATCGGCGTTTTTTATCCGGAAAAAACAGACCGGGTAATTCTTTTCGCCCATTGGGACAGTCGTCCTTTCGCCGATTATGACCCCGACCCTGCCAATCACCGTAAACCGGTTATGGGAGCAAACGATGGTGCAAGCGGCGTGGCGGTTTTGTTGGAAATTGCCAGGTTGCTGCAACAACACGAACCTGCGGTTGGTGTCGACATTGTTTTCCTTGATGCCGAAGATTACGGAACGCCATCGTTTGCACCGTCCAACAAACAGGATACTTGGTGCTTGGGCGCTCAATATTGGGGAAGAAACCCGCACTACAATGTAAAACCAAGGTACGGCATTTTGCTTGATATGGTGGGAGGTGCGAATCCTGTATTTAAAATGGACAAAACATCTTTACGGATGGCTCCGGATATACTGAAAAAAGTATGGGGAACAGCGAGCAAACTTGGCTATGGCGACTATTTCCAAAACCAGCAAGGAGGTGACCTTATTGACGACCACGTTTATATTAATGCCCTGACGGGAATACCGACCATTGACATCATTGATTACAGCAATGAACGCGGATTTCCGGAAACGTGGCACACAGTCAACGATACACCGGAAAATATCGACCCGAATACGCTCGAAATGGTGGGAAAAACGGTAACGAAGGTAATTTATTCGGAATAAAAATACAACGTTGTTTAGTTAAGAAATCTTCGCGTCTTTGCGAACTTTGCGACTTTGCGTTTAATACAAAAAGCGCAAGCGATAGATTTTAACGCGAAGTCGCAAAGTTCGCAAAGACGCGAAGATTAATATAATTCATCCTTAACTAAACGATATTGAATAAAAACAACAGAAATGCTGCTTCCTTTTCTAAAAGAAAACGTGATTGAAGCCGGTTGCGATGAAGCCGGAAGAGGTTGTCTTGCTGGCGCTGTTTTTGCGGCATCAGTCATTTTGCCGGTTGATTTTGAATGTGAAGCGTTAAACGATTCCAAAAAGCTGACCGAAAAACAACGGTATGCACTACGTCCACTGATTGAGGAAAAAGCCATTGCGTGGGCGGTTGGGATTGTTTCGCCCAAAGAGATTGACCAAATCAATATATTAAATGCCTCTTTTCTCGCAATGCACCGGGCGATAGACCAATTATCCGTTCGTCCCGAACACTTGATTATAGACGGTAATCGTTTCAAAAAATACGGAGAAACGCCTCATCAATGTGTAATAAAAGGCGACGGAAAATACCTGTCAATTGCGGCAGCTTCCGTTTTGGCAAAAACCTACCGCGATGATTATATGAATGAATTGAACGCGCATTTTCCTGCCTATCTGTGGTATAAAAACAAAGGCTACCCGACCAAACAACACCGACAAGCCATTGAAAAACATGGGGCTACAGAATACCACCGTATGTCGTTTACGTTGTTGGATACGCAAACGAAGATTCAGTTTGAATAGGAATCTTTTATATCCCTATCATTTCAACAACTCTTTCAGCAAAGGCATACCTTTTACTTCATATCGTTTTATAAACGCTTCAACAGCTTCATTTCCGTATATATCCGGATCAAGCACCATGGCTTCGGACGGGAAAGGGCGTTTGTTTTCAATTTTTACGTCAATTACCACAGGGATACTGCTTTTCTTAGCCTCATCGAAAACTTGCTTTAATTGCTCTTTTCGCGTTACGGTAAATCCTTTAGCTCCCATTGCTTCGCCTATTTTTGCGTAGTCGGCAGATGCCAAATCTACTCCGAATTTAGGCTGTTTCGTGTCTTCCTGTTCTGCCTCAATAAATCCCAAAGAATCGTTTGAAAAAACGATGTTGATAATAGGGAGTTTATATTTTACCTGCGTAATAATATCCTGCATAACCATGGCAAAAGCTCCGTCGCCATTTAAAGTAAAAACCTGACGGGCGGGAAAATCCAATTTAGCTGCGATTCCTCCGGGTATGCCGTACCCCATCGTTGCAAACAAACCGGAGGTGCTAAACATCTGTTTTTCTCCATTCATATTTAAACAGCGTATGGCGTGAATCGTGGTGTTTCCCACGTCGGTAATAAAAATAGCATCTTCATCGGCAATACGGTTTATCTCCTTAAAGACCGGCTCTACGCGCATAGGAACATCGTCCCGGTCATCGAAGCTATGAAGCCATTTTTGCCAATTTTGGCGGTTTTGACGATTGGCTTCTAAAAATCTCGACAGCGATTTCGGCGAAGTCAAACGCACCATTTGCTGCATTACTTCTTTGGCATCACCCAAAATGGCAACATCCGTCTTGTGTCGTTTTCCCAGTTTGGAAGAATCAATATCCACCTGTATAAATTTAGCTTTTGCCGGAAAAAGGTGAGCTGCAAACGGAAAATCGCTACCAATGAAGACAATTAAATCGGCAGCGGCAAGCGCTTCATTTGCCGGTTTGGTGGATAATCGTCCGGACATTCCCATAAAGTTAGACGTGTTGTCGGGGATAATTCCTTTTGCCATTACAGACAAAACAATTGGCATTGAAAAATGCTCAGATAAGGTAATGATTTCGTTTTTCGCACCACGAGCCCCTTGTCCAACATATAGAACCGGTTTTTCGGCTGACTTCATCAGTTCTACTGCCGCTTCAATATCTTTCAAATCATACTTTGGTATGCTTACCCGGTGGTTTTTAGCGGAAGAAACGTCTATATTGGGGATGTCAACAAATCCGAAATCGACAGGAATTGTTACTACGGCAACTCCTTTTAGTTCGTATGCTCTACGAATGGCATTATCTATGACAAAAGGCAGGCTTTCCGGGGTCATCACCGTCCGGTTGTAAACGCTGACATCTGCAAACATCGGGTTTTCATTCAACTCCTGAAAAGTATCCCGGTTCATTGCTTTAGAAGAAACTTGCCCAATCAGTGCCAACACGGGGACATGATCCATTTGTGCATCATACAATCCATTGAACAAGTGGGTAGCTCCCGGACCGGCAGAACCATAACAGACTCCGATTTTTCCGGTCAATTTAGCATGTGCAGAAGCGGCAAGAGCGCCAACTTCTTCATGTCGAACCTGTATGTAGCGAATCCGGCTTTGTTCTTCGTACAAGGCATCCATCACAGAATTAATAGAACCGCCGGGAATGCCGTAAATGTGGTTTACGCCCCAACTTTCCAATACGTTTAACATGGCTTGTCCTGATTTTATTGTTGCTTCCATAAGATAGAAATTTTTGATAAAAAAATGTTATACCCTTTTTTTGAGTATAACATTTCCTATCATAAATTGTTCGTTAACTTACTCTGCTACCGGACGAATGGAAAAAGCATAGTTATAGATATAAACGCTCTTTTGTGCGTATTTGTCACTGAAATGCATGGAGTATGCATTATTGCCGGTCGCAGGTCTATTACTACCCCAATAATATCCATACGAGCCGACATTTTCAAGCACACCAGCGGTGTGTTGTCGGCAACCGGCAGCCGGTAAAAAAATAGATTTACCGGTTGCTTTGTCGGTAAATTTTCTACCTTTTACTCCGTTTTGAGTAGTCCATTCTGTTTTTACTTTGCTCGTATCGAGTAATTTATAGATTTCTGCGTAAGTTGGCACACGCCAGCCGGTAGGACTTGGATCACTGTTTTTTCTCCAAGCAGTTACGGTTTGGGTATTGCGCTTCCATCCGGTTATGCTACCGCTTACAGCCCATGATACTCTATTGTTCCATTGGTAAAGCCTACCTGCATCTTCAGGATTCGCCGTGAATTTACCCGGCGTATCTACATTGCGGGTAGCCCAGCGCACTCCGTTAATTTCGACACCCTTGGAATTTGCATCTAAGGTTGAACTTTTGTTTGTTGTGTTGTCTTGTTTTTTCGCTTGAGAAAAAGCGGTGGTAGGTAATGCGGTAAATATTAGGATTATTAATCCAAGTAATTGATGTTTTTTTAATAAAGAAGTCATTGATGTGTGTTTTTTGTGATAATTTTCCTACCTCAACCTTGTGTCTTTTTGAGATGCTTACAAAGGTAAAAAAAGCTTTCTAATTTCCAACTGATTTTTTACCTTTTTTAGGGTCTATTTAGGTTTTATGTAATAATTCCCCCGCCCACTACCCGGTCGAGGATATAGAAACAAGCAGCTTGCCCCGGAGCAATTGCGGCTACCGGTTGATCGAAAAAAACCTTTAGCAAGTTGTTTTCCGAATAGGTAACCAATCCGTAATTATGTTGTTTTTTGTAACGTATTTTTACGATGATATTCTGTTTTTCAATCACTTCTTCCGGATTTTGCAGCACCCAATCTTTTAAAAACATTGTCTGCTCGTACATATTTTCTTCCTTTGCCAAAACAACCAAATTCTTCTCCGGAACAATCTCTTTTACGAAAACAGGGTAATTTACCCGGATATCTAATTTTCGACGTTGTCCGACGGTGTAAAAAGGGTATCCCTTGTGTCTGCCGATAAACTGTCCGGTTTCATCGACAAAGTTTCCGGGACGAATAATTTCCTGATTCGGCGGCAGCATTTTTAACAAAAACGGACGATAATCTCCGGGACAAAAGCAAACGCCCATACTGTCTTTTTTTGTGGCAACTTTCAAAAAACCTCTCTCGGCAGCAATTTTGCGGACTTGTGTTTTGGTATATTCGCCCAACGGTAATATCATTTTCCGCAATACCGGCTGTTCAAGTCCCCAAAGAAAAAAAGATTGGTCTTTGTCCGGATCCGCACCGGCGTGTATGTAGTGTAAGTCGCTGTGTGTCTTTGCGATGGCATAATGTCCGGTGGCAATGTGTTCGATTTGTAACCGTTGAGCCTCTTCGTAGAGTAGTCGCCATTTGAAGAGATTGTTGCATCGCACACAAGGGACAGGCGTTCGTCCATACAAATATTCGTCCATAAAATAGGAGACAATTTTGCTGCGAAAATCATTTCGCACATCAAGTGCATAATGTCGAATACCGGTTTTGATAGCCAATTCTTCCGCATCTTTTAGGTATTCGTTTTTCCCTTCTTCTTCCCAAAAACGAAAAGTAACGCCGGTTACTTCATAACCGGCATCTTGCAACAGCAAAACGGCAACCGAACTGTCCGCACCGCCGCTCATTCCCAATAAAACTTTTCTTTTTTGAATCAAATCCCTTTTCCTGAAATAATCGTGATAACAGTATATATCAATATTTTAAAATCTATGGTTAACGACATATTCTCCAAATAAATAATATCATAATTCAGACGGTCCACCATTTTATCTACATCGTTGGCATAGCCGTATTTGACCATTCCCCACGAGGTAATTCCTGGGCGAACTTTATGTACCAAACTGTAATAGGGAGCCTTTTCGATGATTTGGTCGATGAAATATTTCCGTTCGGGACGTGGACCGACAATCGACATATCTCCTTTTATAACGTTGACAAATTGAGGAAGTTCGTCTAAATGATATTTTCGCAATGTCTTCCCGAAAGGAGTTATACGAGGATCATCTTCACTTGAAAGCAAGGGCTTTTCTTCTTCCGAATTTTCATACATCGTGCGAAATTTGATGATTGAAAACGATTTTCCGTACAGTCCGATTCGCTCTTGCCGGTAAAAAACAGTGCCTTTGGACGACAATTTTACCCGGATTGCCAAGTAACAAAAAAGCGGAAATGTAAGTAGCAATACCAAAACCGAGATGAAAATATCCAAAAAACGCTTTACATTCTGTTGCCAATCAGACATTTTATTATCCAATACATTAACCAACGGTGCGCCATAAATGGTGGAAAGCCGGATACCGCCTACCAAAAAGTCATACAAGCGAGGCGTAAAACGAATATCCACGTTATAAGAATACAATTGGTTGATGATGGCAAATAAATCATCGCTGTTATTGCTGTCTATGGCTACGATTACCTCTTCGATCTCCTTCTCTTTGATAATCCTACCCAAATCGCTCATCTCTCCGAGTAACAGCGATTTATCTATGGCAATCTCCTTTTTATTTTCCGAAATAAATCCGCAAATCAGATTTCCGGTTGATTTTTTCAACCCCTCTAATTGGTTATAGATATTTTTGGCATTCTCGCCCGTTCCAATAATTAAGGTGTTAAATCCCAAGATTCGGTTGTGTACTTTATGGGTCGTTACCCGCGTCAACGCATAACGGCAAAAATAGACAACAAAGAAATAAATCAAGAAAAGGACGATGAAAGAGAGGTAGTAATCGGTATAAGAAACGACCGGATCATCGAGCAGCAACGCAAAGAAAAGAATAACCGACCCGATTAGCACGCTGATAAAAGTTAGCACCAACTCCGATAGGCGAGACTTTCGGAACGGATTATTGTAATACCCTGAAATCCAAAAAACGAACAGCCAAAACATTGGAATACAGCATATTACTACCCAGAAATTATAGATAGGATAGAATATGGGGATAAGCGGATATTCAATTTCGATCCTTCGGAAAACAAAAAACAAAATCCACGCAAGCAGCGCAGAAAAAATGTCCATTAAGATGTATTTTGTCCGTTGTATCGCTTTTTTATCGTTTTTCATTTCCGGATAATTGTAACAACTCCATTCGGTTCCAACTTAATAATGGACGAAGGTTTTGCTTTTGTCTTATCTTCTTGGCGATAGGAAACAATATAATCTACCGCATTCTTAATCTCATCGCTTATTTCCTCAAAATTTTGAGGAGCCGCCTCTCCGCTGATGTTGGCGGAAGTGGAGACAATAGGCAGGCGGAAACGCTCACACAATTTATTGGAGAAATCCTCTTTTGTAACCCGTATACCGACACTTCCGTCTTGGGCTATTAGATTCTTTGCCAAATTTCTTGCGCCGGAATAGATGACCGTGAGCGGTGTTTCGCTCAATTTGATTAAATCCCACGCAACGTCCGGCACATTGTCTACCAATCGCTCAATTTTCGTCTCATTGTCCGTCAACACAAGCATTGACTTTGAGTCTTCGCGTTGTTTGATTTGAAAAATTCTCCTGACTGCCTCCTCGTTGGTGGCATCGCATCCTAGTCCCCAAATTGTATCGGTGGGATAGAGTATCACTCCGCCGTTTTTTAATACTTTTAAGGCATTTTTTAAATCTTCTTCCATTTTAGCAAAATAAACTTAATATTGGAACGAAAGAAAGGTATTTTTATTGTTGAATAAAGTATCTTTGCAGACGTAAAAATAAAATGGAAAAAAACAAGATGAAAAAAACATTAGTAGTTATCTTAATCGGAATCTTTGTGTCGTTGATGGCAGCAGCACAAGTACAAGCGGAACCGGATTCTTACGTTGCCGCAGTAGAACAGACACAAGTAGAGATTGAATCAACAGGGGGATCCTCCTTTTTAACCGGCTTGATTTCGAGAATAGAAACGTGGTACGAAAACCACATGAATTATTGGACGGTAGCCGGACTAATGGTGGTTGAAAGTTCTTGTTTTATTCCTTTTCCTTCGGAAATTGTGATTACGCCGGCGGCTTTTATTGCGAGTAAAGAAGACAGCTCGCTCAATATTTTTCTTGTTGTGCTTGCCGGTACTATCGGCGCTTTAATCGGCGCTTATATTAACTATGCTTTGGGATTTTTCTTGGGACGACCGGTTATTTACCGCCTTGCAGATAGCCGCTTTGGGCGCATTTTGTTTTTGAACCGGGAGAGAATCGAAATGGCAGAAGATTACTTTAACAGAAACGGAAAAACAACCACATTCGTTGGGCGTTTAATACCGGGCATACGGCAAGTTATTTCACTGCCGGCAGGAATGGCGAGAATGAATTTTTGGAACTTTTCGTTTTATACTTTTTTGGGCGCTGGGATTTGGAACGTTATTCTTGCACTTGTGGGCTACGTAGCTTATGATAACCGGGATTTTATATATAATAATATTAAATTTGTTGTTGTTGGTTTAGTGTTTATTGCGATTTTGTATATTGCCGGTAAAATGCTTATCAAAAAGAGGATGAGTAAAAAACAGAAATAATTTTCACTTTGCTACCAATCCATTCAACGAGTGTGCCAATTCGCCCAAATCGTTGATGTTAATCATTTGCGCTTCTTTTCCGTACATATATTGACAGTCGGCAAAAGTACTTTTTATGCTGCCTACACGCCATTTTTCGGAAACAATGTAGTAGGATAGTACACGGGTGTTTTTTCGTTTCATTCGCAACACTTCATCGCGGACGTGTTCCATTGCAGTTTTTCCTTCATAGCAACAATTGTCGTCTATGATAAATCCCGGCATCCCGTCGTAAAAATTGATGAAATAATTGTCCGATTTTTCGCCGGCGGCTTTTTCCATATAATCCGAAATGGTAGAGTAGCACAATCCTTCGGGCGTAGGACCGGACGCTTTCAGGTAGGGAAAAAATTGCCTAATTTGGCTAATATTATCCTTTCGGCTATCGTAGGCAATCAACAGCAGAGGCAGTTGCGAACCCTCTTTGTTGACGTGAAAACGAAACGAAATGCAAACGTTGATATTCTTGATCAAATCGGCAGCCTGTGCAATTGTAACCGCGGTTTTCAAACTTTGCAAAAAGCAGTTCCCTTTCATCGAATGGGAACCGTCGATGGAAATATGAAAATTAACCGCCGGAAAGGATTCCTCTTTTTCGCGGTAAAAAATGGCATCATTTCCGCAAACCACCGAATGTAGCAGACGCTTGTCAATTTTCCCTTGTTGAAGGCGCGGGAAATGTGTTTGACGTTCGTTGTTGCGAAATAAAAGTCGTCGCGCCAACTGCTTGCCCAAGTGGATACCCTCTGTTACCGCTTGCTCGTTGTGAAAGGTATGCTCCGTATCGAAAAAAGTGTATCGTCCGCCGAAAACAAGGTCACGGTTCAATCCTTTCAACAGCACAACCTGAATGCGGCGATTATCGTAAGTGGTATGATTTTTATTGGAAAAGTCGCAATCCAAGGTTTTTAATTGTTCTTTATGGCTGACGGAAATCGCTTTTTTATCCATTTCCAAACCGGCGGCTTGTATAATTCGAGAAACGCTGTTATCCAAATCCGAAAGCTCAAATTTTGTTGGATTTTCCACCCGCCCGTTTTCGTACTGAATGATTGTCGGCTGATTGTTTTGCGCTTTTTTGATGTTTTCCCAAACGTCAATCGCCAAGTGCAACGTATCTTCCGAGCTTTTCAAACGGGCGATGTTGTCGATGTCGATAATCGTTTTCAATTTTTTGTGCAGCGAATAGGGTGTTTCCATCTGCGAAACATCAATTTGAAGTTCACCGTTTGTGGTAAAAAGTTTAGTTAAAACTTCACGACACGATTCTACTTTATCTGTTTGTTCTATGATTGGTATTTGACAAATATCTCGATAATGATAACTGTAAACTATTTGAGTTGCAACAGCATACACAGCATCGTTCCAAGTGATTACCGGAAGTCCTTTTATCGAAGGATACTCTGTTGAGCCATTATGTCCTGTAATAATATTGCCAAAAGTAGCCAATCGAATGTTAAACTCTTCAATCGTTCTTTCCACATTAAAATAATAACGGTAAGTTTCGGTAATATAGCCTTTGTAACCTGGAGCCGTGCGAATTGCCAAATCATCTATCCGCCAATATTCGAGCAATAAATAAATCATTTTTATCTCTTCGATAAACCGGCTTTTGATTTTGAAAAGTAATTTTTGGTCAATATTCGGTTGAATACGAAGAACATAATCATTATTCACCCAGCCAATCAACCGGGAAGTAATCCAACTTGTAGAGTTGAGAAACGACAATGTTTCGTGAATTGCCAAGCCGACCGTTGCGTCAATATTCGTGAGGTCGGCAGAGATGATGATTTTGTTTTTGGAAGATTTATCCTCATTCGCCGCTTTAAACTCGACCGGAATATCGTTTCCGGAAACGATTTTTACGAAATTCGCTACGGCGTGTTGCAGCTTCAACAAATCAAACAAGTCATTCAAATCCGGATTGGGATTTTGTAGCCAATAGGCGGATAGCGAGCCCCCAACCAAGCCCCCCAACCCCCCACAAGGGGGCTTTCTGTCGTCCGTCATAGGTAATCTTCCGTTAGGCAGTCCTCCCCCTGAGGGGGAGTTAGAGGGGGCTTGGACTTTTTTCATAAATAACGCTGCACCAATTGTTTAATAAAAGTTCGCTCGCTATCATTGCCGCCTGTCGGGTCGTAAGCCGGATAAATCAGTATTTCGGCAGCTTCTGCCAATGTGAAACCGTTTTCGACCAATCGCGCCATTTCGATGGTGTAGCGGGTAGAGATGGAAAAACTGATTTTTGGGTTGTTGCTTTGCATTTCTTTTCGTGTTCGTTCTGCTATTTGCGCGATGACAGACAGATGCTGCTCTTCCACATTCGGACAATTTTTTTGAAGCAGTTGCAACTCTTCGTTCATTGTCAGCAACTCCATTTCAATTTGTAGGAAACGGTCTAATAATCCTTTGTCCATTGTTCGGGAAGAGGTATATTCGTTTCCGATATTCGCCGTAGCCATAAACGTAACTCCCTCTGCTACACGAATAGTTAGCGTATCAACTTCTTCGTCCAAGCGAAGATAACGCTGATTTTCATCCAACACCGACATCAGGATATTCCACGCCTCGGGGTGCGCCCGCGAAATTTCATCGAGCAAAATAATGGCATTCGGCGTTTGAATCGCTTTTACAAAGTAGGATTGCGAAAAGAACGTCCCCGAAGATTTATCATAATGCGTATTCCCGATAAACGTAGAACGTGGGTCTTGCGAACTGCCGCAATTGATGTAAAAAAACGGATGCGAATCGCTGTATGTAGCCGCAATTTGTTTGATTGTTACCGTTTTCCCACTTCCGGCAGCTCCGGTAATCAATACGTTTTTCCTCCGTAAAACGCAATAATTGAGAAATTTCCATTTGACGTTGGAAATGAATAAACCGTCGGGTAGGGGTTTGTAAAAGGGGGTGTTTAATTTGTTCTTTGTATGCGACATTTTAGAATAATCTATATTTCAATATTACTATATTACTTTTGATACTAATTTCTGGTATGCTGTCAAGTTTGTCTAAGTTGAAATCCGTATGATGTTCACTGACATTCCAACCTCGAAAAGTTGAATCTTTGGTGCTATATACAAATTGTATCTTATAGTTCTTGGGTATCAAATAATTTCTCGCATTTAATCCATTCGGCAACCAAAGGTCTGTTAGTCTGATTCGTGTATCAGGTTTGAAAAATAAGACACTGTCAGGCTGATAAATTTTAATGTCCAATTTGTAATTGTTTAGCGGATTAAAACATTCATTCGGTCGTAATAATTGTAAGTCATTTTCAACAAGTGGATTAGGCATTATATCAATAAATCCTCCTCGTTTTCTACTGTTCAGTATTTCTATATCACAGTATGGAAGTCTTGTCAAATCAGAAGAGCCGTCAAGACTATTCGGTAAATATATCGTTTTATCAGTTCTATTGATAATCAAAACATCAATTTGAGGTTTTTCACCAATTCGGTAATATATTTTTTGAGGAATTAGCACACATATTATTCCTGTATCAGAGTTTAAACGCTCTCCAATTTCAAGAAACATTTCTTCATCTTCTCGGCTCAAAGGAAATATTTCCAATTCATTATAAAGGTTTCTTGCAACGCGAATACCTATAAGGAGAACCAAAACGACTAATATGTAAAACCATTTTATTTTCATTTTAACTTTTTTGTTTTCTCGCTGTCCGCACGCTCAAAGGAGTCCACTATGGGACGGAAATTTTCCGCTACATCAGCAAGTGAAAAACAAACTTTTCCGTCTTTTTGAAGGTTTTCTATCCAATTAGATACCGTTCTTCTTTTAATATGATATTCAACATTAGAACTGCGAAGGTAATCACTTTTTGATTATTATTGCAGTCCTAATGTTAAAAATTAGAGCAAACGCACGAAATTTATTTTATCTTTACAAGTGGCTTGAAAAGCCGGATTTGTTGTATTTACTTTTTTATTTTTCATTTTTTATGCTTTTTATTCGATAACTTATTCCAACTGAAAGATGAAATGGAGTGTACCCCCATTTGCCAATAACTGGATCAAAACCTCGATAATTGGAAGTTTCTTTATCCAAATAGATTGGAAATGAAAGATTGAATCCACATCGAAGTGCTAATTTTAAATTTTCAGTTCCTGCGCGAGCAAATATCATCGGTTCCAAATGAAATCCGCCGAATATATCTTCATATAAAAAATCATTAGTATTGGAATATACTCTATAATTAAACAAAGAATGCACTAATCGAAGAGAACCTCCGGTTTCTAAAAATTTAATTTTTAATCCAGCATTAAACTGTCCAAAAAGAGCACAATAATCAGATTTATAACGTGTTTCATTATAAAAATAATCAATATCGGTTGCTCTTCCTGCTCCTATTCCACCAAAAACTTCCATTCTGAATTTTTTAACCTTGGGAAGCATATCTATTCTTCCCATAGAAAATTCTCCGTAACGATGAGCAAATTTCCCTCTTGTGTCTGCTGGCTCAAAGCATAAAATACTAAAACCGCATCCGGATGAAGGTGGTCGTTCATTGATGTGTGTGAACAGATCATACCTATCTGAAAAATTACGATACGACAATTGTCCGTTTACGGCAATCGCCATTTTATCAGTCAGCGCGTAGCCACCATTAACATAAATACTATTCGTACTAACTCCTGCCTCTCCTTGAAATTCTCCTTTTTTTTCGAGTAATGGAATACTTCTTACCGATGGGATATACATTGATGAACAAGATTGTAATAACAGCGGAATAATAAAAAAATAAGAACGTTTTATAATTTTAAAATCAAGTTTATTCATTTTTTTTCTATTTAACAAGTTAGCTGAAATTGTCTGCAACGCTCCTCTTTACCTGCGTGAAGAGGACATCCAATGAGTCCGTGGATTACCACAACTCCCTAATACACCCCAAATATAGATATTTCAACAAAAAAATCAAAATTTCGAGATAATCCTTACCTTTGCATTCAAAAAAAAACAATATGATAGGTACATTAGTCAATACCGGCGCAGTTATTGCAGGGAGTATTATCGGGTTGGTTTTTAAAAAGGCGCTTCCGGAGAAATACCAGACGATTTATTTTCAGGCGGTTGGACTGTTTACCTTGTTGTTGGGTGTTAAGATGTCGTTAGGTATATCTGCCGAGCTGTTGGTGGTATTGAGCCTTGTGCTTGGCGGGATAGTGGGGGTGGCTATCCGGCTTGACGAACGGGTAGAGCATCTCGGTTTTTGGATTAAAGCAAGAACCAATTCGCAAAATGATAAGTTTACCGAAGGGTTGACCACCGCCTTTTTACTTTTCTGTATGGGTGCAATGACCATTACTGGATCTATTCAAGAGGGATTATCCGGAGAAACCTCCAATTTATTGCTGACGAAATCTATTATGGACTTTTTTTCGGCAATTATGTTGGCTTCCGCTTTGGGCGTTGGGGTGTTGTTTTCCGCTGTTCTTGTCCTTGCTTTTCAAGGGGGAATCACCTTATTGGTATCGTTAGTGGGAAAAGATATACCGGAAGAAGTCATTAACGAAATAATCGTGGTAGCAGGTATTATTTTAATCGGGTTGGGTATTAATCTGCTCGAAATAAAAAAACTGAAAATTATCAATCTATTGCCGGCGTTACTTTTCATTGGAGTTTTTATTTGGATTAAAATCAGGTTTAATTATTAAAAAATATTTATACGCTTGACAAATTTGCGGGTCTAAGGATTTTTTACTATCTTTGTATACCCATATTTTTTCATTTAAAAAAGACTAATGGAATCCACAAAAATATTATTTATTGCGCAGGAAATTACGCCGTACTTACCGGAGAGTGAAATTGCAAATGTTTGCAGATTTTTGCCACAGGCAATTCAGGAAAAAGGAAAGGAAATCAGAACGTTTATGCCGCGATACGGATGTGTGAACGAACGGCGGAATCAATTGCACGAAGTTATTCGCTTGTCGGGAATGAACCTGATTATTGACGACTCCGATCACCCGCTGATCATTAAAGTTGCGTCTATCCAATCGGCGCGAATGCAAGTTTATTTTATTGATAACGATGATTTTTTTCAACGTAAATGTACATTTGCCGACGAAAACGGAGAGTATGAAGACAACGAAGACCGCGCCATATTTTTTGTGCGGGGTGTGTTGGAAACTGTAAAAAAATTGCGTTGGACACCAGATATTATTCACTGTCACGGTTGGATCGCATCCCTTATTCCTCTTTATGTGAAAAAGGCGTTCAATACCGATCCGTTTTTCAAAAATTCAAAAATCGTCTACTCTTTATACAGAGATGATTTCAAAAAACCGTTTAGCAGACGTTTTGCCGAAAAAGTAAAAATAGACGGTGTGGAGGACGAACACATTCATTCGATTCGGGATAAGCACGTCTCTTGTGTCGACCTGACTAAGTTTGCCATCGAACATTGCGATGCCGTGATTCAAGGCAGCAACGAGGTGGACGAGGATTTGCTTGAACACGTAAAAGGAAAAGGCGTTCCGTTTCTTTGTTACCAATCGCCGGAAAATTATGTAGACGTGTATAACGAATTTTATGATTCGATATTGAGTAATTGAAAAATAAAACAGGGAAAAAGACGTTGTACAAACGATAGTTGTAAAGTAGTCACGATTGATTCTTTAAAAAATGAGATTAAAATTCATATTCGTTGTTCTACTGCCCATTCTGTTTCTTTCGGCTTGTAAAGATTCCGATCAGGTAGGTTCGAGCATTCAGCCCGATGAAGATTTGCTACGGGTTCATTCCAATAAGGTGTATGTAGAAAGTGCCTCTATGTTGGTAGATTCTGTGTTGAGTAAATCAAGTTATTTTTTTCTTGGAATGTACACAGATGCCAAATTAGGACAAACGAAAGCCGAATTTATGTCTCAAATTGATGCTCGCTTGGGTGTTGGCGGCTTGACAATTCCGGATACTACGGTAGTGTCAAGATATTCAACTTACTCTGGAATACCGTCTGACTATCTTACCGAAGAAGTAAATGAGAATTATGGTCCTATTGAAAAGATAACCCTTCCAAAAGAAATAACAGCCGATTCGGTCTTTTTCGTAATGGGATTTACGGATGTTTTCGGTGATACCACAAAGGAACCTCCGGCGCAACAAGGGATTGAAGTCTACGCATTGAATAAAATGCTTGAATCTTCATCCATTCACAAATACTACACGAATACGAACATGGCTGATTTTTATAATAAGAAGGACTCTTTAGGTGAAGGAAATTATAATGTTCTGCAGAATGAGGATGGAATAATAATTAGATTGAATACCCTAAAAGGAAAAAATTTAGGAGATCGCCTTGTTAAAATATATCAAAAAGGTTCCACAATCAATACACAAAAGCAATTCAATGATTTTTTCAAAGGGATTTATGTCTCTCACTCTTTTCATCAGGGTTGTATTATGAAAATATATACAGCTTACATTCTTGTTTATTACAGTTACGATGCCAAAATATCCACTACTTACCAAGGGCGGGACACAACGATTGTACATAGATTACCAACTTATTTTTCTCTCCACGCCAATAAAGCGGTGGAGCGTGTCAATTTGTTTAGGCACATTGATTTAAAAGAAAAATTTCCTTTGTTACAGAACGATGAAATTACCTATACTTATACACCGGCGGGAATGTATACGGCGGTAAACATTCCTTTTGAAACAATGGTTGACTCAATTAGGAAACCCAAAAAAGAAGGTGCACCCGAAGTGGATATTACCAAAGTGATGTTTAACAGTGCACGATTGACTTTTTTTGCCAAAGAGTTGAATTGGAAAACAGATTTGAATAAAACGCCGAATCCTTATATGTTGTTGATTCACAAGGATTCTGTTGTGCCGTTTTTTCACCGGAACAAAACACCGGATGGGATGTCGTCTTTCATCGCTTCGTACAATAGCGCCAATGAATCATATACATTTGATATGACAAAAGCGGCGCAAAAGAAGTTGACCGGACAAGATTCCTTCAATGAAGATATGGTGGTAGTTCCAATTGTGGTAGAAAGAATCGATAACCTGAATTATTACAGACAACAATTATGGTTGACTGCCACAATGCTGCACGGAAAAGAGGCGGAAGAGGCAAAAAGACCGAGGTTGGATATGGTTTATACGGAACGGAAATAGTTTTTTATGCTTATCCGCAATATTATTATCCCTAAATTTACTCTTAAAAATAAAAAATTAATCAAATAATTTCACGTCTTTAAAAAACTCTGACAGTGTTATCTCAAAGTAATCACAAATATCTTTTAAGGTTGATACTGTGATATTGACTTTTCCTAATTCTATTCTTGCAATATGTATATCTGTATCAATATAAAAGGTTTCCTGTGAGAGACCTTTTATTTCACGCAACTGCTTTATCCTCTTTGCAATCTTGTTTAATAGTTCCTGATTACATCTTTGCTTTTTCATATCTTACAAAAATGTCATTTGGTAAGAAAATTACCGATGACATATTTGTAAGTATTTGAAATATTATTAATACTTTTGTAAATTAAAATTTTTATGCAATTTATTGATAATTTCAATAAATGAATAACGTATAGGTAGTAAATTTTACAAGCGAGTGTTAAACCAAATTCCGCATCAGTGAAGCCACACTGACACGGAATCAAAAAAGAAAGGAGGTAACTCCCTTAGATAAATACAAAGATATAAATTATTTACTGATGTTCCAAAAGTTGAAATTATTGGTTTTGAGGTTTGGCATCCACCTTATCATCGAAGGATGTTATTTTTAAACATTTTTCTGTTTTAATTAAAAGTATAGACATTAATAAAAAATTAAAAATCATGTATAAAAAAATATTATTATACACAAGTATGTTTTTATGTGTATGTTTTTCTTCTTGCGAAAAAGAAGAAAGAAACGTTTTATCAAACCAACAAAACGAGAGCAAAATTGCAGCATCTAACGAACGAGAAGCAGAGATGCAAATTGTGCCATTTTTTGAAGTGAAAAGTGGTGATACTATCCCAAAGGGAATTTTCAGGGATAAGCCGTTATTTGAGGGGGTGAAGATGTAATAGAAATTTTTTCTTCCAGAGATAATGATGCGGAATTACGAGCTTTTGGGCAATCCAGTGGAAGCGGATATATATACAAGGATATTAGAGTATATGTAAGTAGCTCAGACAATGCGCCGGCAGCTATATTGTTTAACGGAATGACTTATTATAAAATTCCTGTTAATTTGAATGAAGGAGCTGGTGGCAAATATATTCATCTATACTACACAAAAACTTCTCGTAAAGATCAAGGTATAGGTTATTTAGATATTGTAAGAAATTGTTGTTTCAGTTCTGATTGGGGGCATGCTACCACATCTTCAGGATGGAATAGGAATGCCCTTAATTTCTCGAATGGAAAATGGCACGATTTAAACGATGGAGCTGGAGGTTATTACCTTTATTTACAATCATTAGCAGCAGCAGCAATGGTTGGGCGGGTTATCACAGATATAGCCGTTGTTTCATCTTCTAAATCAATGGGTTCATATTCCGGATGGCATCTGATTAATTATGATCTAAACAAGGGCGCTGGAGGTAAATGGATTTATTTGTGCTATAATTACGTATCTTGGAATTCTGCTTATTAATTTTTTTTTTGAACGCAAATAACGCAAATTTAACGCAATAATATTTTTTGCGATGATTTGCGTTTTTTGCGTCATTTGCGTTCTATTTCTAATGAAAGAACTTTAATACTGTGCGTCCCGATGGATTGAGTATCGAATGGACAAAAAACTTCACTTAGTCCCGATACAGTCTATTTAGGTAGTGTAAAAGCCTAAGATATCCCCTGCTTTTCACCGGAACAAAACACCCGATGGAATGTCTTCTTTCATCGTGACGTACAATAGCGCTAATAAATCATATACATTTGATATGACAAAAGCGGCGCAAAAGAAGTTGACCGGACAAGATTCCTTCAATGAAGATATGGTGGTAGTTACGATTATGGTAGAAAGAATCGATAACCTGAATCATTACAGGCAGCAATTATGGTTGACTGCCACAATGCTGCACGGAAAAAAGGCGAAAGAGGCAAAAAGACTGAGGTTGGATGTGGTTTATACGGAACGGAAATAGTTTTTTATGCTTATCTGCAATATTATTATCCCTAAAAAATCATTTGATTGGCTAATGAGGCGACCGCAAGGGTCGCCCCTACGAACGGAATTGGATTTAAATACAAAAAAACTCTTACCTTTTCCTTTCGGTTGATAAGAGTTTCTCAAAGATGGCGGTTACTTACTCTCCCACAATTTTGCAGTACCATCAGCGTAAGCAGGCTTAACTTCTCTGTTCGGAATGGGAAGAGGTGGAACCCTGCTGCTATAACCACCTGA